>Ga0209572_1000087_pt1 | contig 201358 bp, 172 predicted proteins | sample EBPBio232012_DNA_FD_185867 | JGI IMG/M metagenome (GOLD analysis project Ga0209572, IMG submission 185867) | Wastewater treatment Type I Accumulibacter community from EBPR Bioreactor in Madison, WI, USA - Reactor 1_1/23/2012_ DNA (SPAdes)... | ecosystem: Engineered > Bioreactor > EBPR >... | reverse complement strand
GTTTCTTCTAAAATCACAGTTATTGAAAATATTTTAGATAAGGTAGACCACATGATTATTGGTGGTGGAATGACTTTTACATTTATCAAAGCCTTGGGAGGAAAAGTAGGAGATTCTATTTGTGAAAATGATAAATTAGACCTAGCCTTAGAAATTTTACATAAAGCCAAATTAAAGAATGTTCACATTCATATTCCAGTTGATGTTGTAGCTGCCAATGCTTTTTCAAATGATGCAGAAACGCAAATTGTTGATGTTCGTGAAATTCCTGACGGATGGCAAGGACTTGATGCAGGACCAAAATCATTAGAAAATTTCAAAAAAATTATAATGGATTCAAAAACAATCCTTTGGAATGGTCCGTTGGGTGTTTTTGAAATGGAAAAATTTGCTCATGGAACAATTACTTTAGGCGAATATATTGCAGAATCTACTGCTAATGGTGCTTTTTCACTTGTTGGTGGTGGCGACTCAGTCTCAGCCGTAAAACAGTTTGGATTAGAAGATAAAATGAGTTACGTTTCTACTGGTGGTGGAGCTATGTTAGAAATGCTTGAAGGAAGAGTTTTACCGGGTATTCAGGCAATTTTAGACTAAAAAAAGACTTTAACAATAATTAAACATATTGTTGCGTTATAGTTAGTAACTTTGCATTTTGGCATAAAATGCTGATTAACAAATTTTTGAGAATACAAAATATGATTATAAAAAATAAATTAACAGCGTTTCTTTTGGTAGCTTCTTCACTTGTTTTCGGACAAGAAGTTGCAACACAACAAGATTCGATTGTAAAAAAAGAGACTAAAATTTCCTACTTAGATTCAATAAAAGCAACTTTCGTTAACGATGAAATGGCTTCATGTATTGATAGTCTTTGGATGAAAGAATTAACCTCTTTAGACGTTTACAGCACACTTCTAGAGGATATAAAAAATATTGATATCGATAAACCTGTTGATTACGAATTACCAACAGAATTATTGAAAGAACGTTTAAAGATATTAGACGAAAAATCACCTTTCAATATTGAGTACAACATTGGTTTAGAAAATGTTATTAAATCATTTCTGAAAAACAGAAAAAAAGGATTTGAAAGATTGATGGGAATATCTCAGTTTTATTTTCCAATATTTGAAGAAGCATTAGCATCACAAAATATCCCATTAGAAATTAAATATCTTGCTGTTGTTGAATCTGCTTTAAATCCGAGAGCGGTTTCTAGAGTTGGCGCAACAGGTTTGTGGCAATTTATGTATCAAACAGGAAAACAATACGGATTGAACATTACTTCTTATGTTGATGAAAGAAGTGATCCTCTAAGAGCAAGTCAAGCGGCAACCCAATACATGACCAATATGTATAAAATTTTTGGTGATTGGGATTTAGTTTTAGCGTCTTACAATTCAGGACCAGGAAATGTAGCCAAAGCGATTCGTCGTTCTGGTGGTCAGCAAAATTATTGGAACATTAGAAAAAATCTTCCAAAGGAAACTCAAGGATATCTTCCAGCGTTTTTAGCAACAATGTATATTTTTGAATATCACAAAGAACACGGAATAGTGCCAAATAAAGCAGTTGCTAATCATTTTGCAACCGATACAATTATGATTAAAAACCACATGACTTTTAAGCAAATTTCAGATTTGTTAGATGTTCCAGTGGCTGAAATCCAGTTTTTCAATCCTTCGTTTAAGAGAAATGAAATTCCAGCAATTTCTGGTGAAAAAAACTTCTTGAGATTACCAAAAGATAAGATTGCAATTTTTGCTTCTAATGAAGATAAGGTTTATGCTTACGTAAAATATCAAGCAGATAAAAGAGAACGTCCTTATGAACACCTAGCTTCTGTTAAACAAAACGATTCTACAAATCTTGCTTTTGCCGAGAAGGAATTTGTAACTCGAACAAAATATCATAAAGTTAGAAAAGGAGATAATCTTAGCGAAATTGCTGATAAATACCAAGTTTCAATTGGTGATATCAAAAAGTGGAACAAACTTAAAAGTAATAAGGCCCCATTAGGAAGAAACCTTAAAATCGTCTCTACAGAAAGGATAGCTTACAAAAACAAAAAAGATTCAAAAGTTGATTCAGTTGCAACCAAATTGCCTAAAGTAATTTCTAATGAAAATACTAGTATTGCTTCAAATGAAGTGAAATCTGAAAAAGTTTTCAAAACAGAAAAAGTGGTAACTTATAAAGATGTTACGAAATATCATAAAGTTAAAAAAGGTGATGTACTTGGTGAAATTGCCGATAAATATGAAGTTTCGGTTGCAGATATCAAAAAATGGAACAAAATAAAAGGAAGTAATATTGGTCTTGGGGATAATCTAAAAATTATTAAAAACGAGAAAGTAGTTACAACCGTTAAGAAAGAAGTTAAACAGCCATTTATTTCGAAAAAAGAAGAAATAGCATCTGTTGAACCAAAAACATCTAAAGCTAAAAAAGAGGAAAAAGTAGACACAACTTCAAAATCTGAAAACTATTATGTTGTGGCTAAAGGTGATAATTTGACTGCTATTGCTAAGAAAAACAATATAACAGTTCAAAATATTAAAGAATGGAATAATTTAATAGATACCAACGTAAAAGTAGGAACGCAATTAATTATTTCAGGTGAAAGTTTAGCAGAAGCTAAAGAGGAATCTATTTCTAAAGGAGAACTAAAAAATATTGAACACGTAGTTGGTAAAGGTGAATATCTTGGAACTATTGCAAGAAAATATAATACAACAGTTAATGATTTATTAGAATTAAATTCGCTTTCAGATACAAATATCAAAGAAGGTGACAAACTAATAGTTGGTAAAGAAGAAATCACTTCAATAGCTGATAAAAAAGCTAAGAAAAACGATTATGCAGCCAATCAGAAGAAAACTAAAGAGAAAATGTACCAAGTAAGAAAAGGAGATTCTTTATTTAGTATTTCTCAAAAATTCCCTGGAGTTACCATTTCTGACATAAAAAAATGGAATAACATTAAAGGCGAAAGCATCCAACCGGGAATGAAATTAAAAATTAACGGATAATACAAAAATCTTACATAAATTTGGGCTTTATTTCTAATCATGAATAAAGCCCTTTTTTTATTTTCTATTGTAGCTATTTTTGTAACTTCTTGCGATTCCAAAGAGGTTAAAAACACTAGTGAAACTTCCCGAAAAACCAACGAAGTTGCAGTTATAATTGACGACCAACTTTGGAATGGAGAAATAGGTGATAGCGTGCGAAATAAATTTGCATCACCAGTAGTAGGTCTGCCTCAAGAAGAACCTGTTTTTACTTTGAACCAATATCCTGTAAAACTTTTAGAAGGTTTTATGAGTAATAGTAGAAATATTATTGTCATTAAAAAAGAAACCAAGAGCCAATTTAGAATTGAGGATAATGAATATGCCAATCCTCAAGTAGTTGTTCATGTTTCAGGCAAAACTGTTCAAGAGATTTTAGATACTATTCAGGCTAACGACTCACTAATTATTAGCAAAATAAAAACTTCTGAAATCAAAGTTTACCAAGACAGAATTAAAAAAGACTCTGTTTTAGATTTCAAAAAAGTTGTAGAAAAATTTAACATCAAGATTAACATTCCTTCTAAATACAGAATGGTAATGCATGGTAAAAAGTTTATTTGGTTCAAAAAAGATATTACTAGTGGTAACATGAGTTTGGTTTTTTATCAAGTACCTTTAAATAGTATTAAAGACAACGGTAAAGCAGTAAATAGAATAATTCAAATTCGCGATTCTATTGGTAGAATTTATATTCATGGAGCAGTCCCAAAAACCAGAATGATTACAGAACCAGCATTTTCACCTTATTTTTCTAAAACCAAAATTTTCAATAAAGAAACATTTGAAACCAAAGGAAATTGGGAATTGCTACACGAATCTATGAATGGACCTTTCATCAATTATGCCATCGTTGACAAAGCTAACAACAGAATTTTAATAATAGAAGGATTTTGTTACGCACCGTCAAAACAAAAAAGAGATTTAATGTTCGAATTGGAAGCCATTATTAAATCGGTACAGTTTTTAAAAAAGAAATAAAATGGCAGAAAGCATTCAATGGAAAATAAAGCGATTTAACGAGCTTTCTCTTCAAGAACTTTATTCTTTATTACAACTTCGCTCTCTTGTCTTTGTAGTGGAGCAAAATTGCGTTTATCAAGACATTGATGGTAAAGATGAAAAAGCATTACACTTACTTGGCGAGATAGAAGGTAAAATTGTTGCTTACGCAAGATTGTTTAAAGCCGGAGATTATTTCGAAAATGCTTCTATTGGAAGAGTTATTGTTCATCCAGAAGTGCGCGATAAAAAGTTTGGACACGAAATGATGCAACAAGCAATTGCAGGCATAGAAACCAATTTTAACGAAACCAAAATTACTATTTCGGCTCAATTGTATTTAAAGAAATTCTACGAAAGCCATGATTTTGTTCAAACAAGCGAAATGTATCTAGAAGATGATATTCCGCACATTGAAATGAAACGAGAGCATTAAACCTTCGTAATTAAAATCTCAACACGTTTATTATCAGATTCTATTCCGCCAGGAATAGGAAATTTTCTTCCGTAACCCATGTGTGTCATTCGGTTAGGCGAGATTCCTTTTTCAATTAAATAGTCAAATACTTTTTGAGCTCTGGTATGTGATAAGTTATTTTTGCCAGAAAATCGGTCGTGAGCATCGCTATGAGCGCTTCCTATGCAACAAACATGACCTTGAATTTCGATAGTTGTGTTGGGATTTTCATTTAGATAAGTTACAATTTTATCCAGCTCGATTATTGCTTCTTCTGGATTTTCAAAAATTGTTAAACTACCTTTAAAAAGTAGATTTTTGATAATGATTTTATCACCAACAACTAATTTATCTGAAAATGTTTTGTAATTTTTGTAAAGGTTTTCAGAATCTTTGTTTGATACAATATTTTCTTGTGAATTCTTAGAAAAAGTAATTTTTAGAATAGCTTTTCTATTGTTTTTTCTAGATTCATCAACAGAAGAATTCATCAAAGGAAGTTCACCTTTGCCTTGAATAGAGTTGCAATTCAGATTAAATTCCTTTTTCAAATAATTTGCAACTGATTGCGCTCTATTTGTAGATAAAATCAAGTTGTTTTCTATAGAGCCAATATCATCACAAAAACCTTCAATTGAAATAGATGAAATGACTAAAGTTTCATCAGAAAAAAAAGCACTTAAAGTTCCTTCAGCTTCAGAAGATAAAGCAAATTCGTTTGAATTAAATAAAACTACAATTGATTTTTGTTCTTCTTGTGAATAGAGAATGGAACAACAAAAAAGGAACAAAAAATAAATTCGGTTCATAAATTATATCTTGGTAATTACCAACTCAACACGTCGGTCATATTCTGGTTCTTTACCAAGCGGAACAGTATTTCCGTATCCTTTGAATGTCATTCGGTTTTTTGGAACTCTTCTAAAAGCCAAATATTTAAATACCGATTGCGCTCTATTTATAGAGAGTTGACGTTTTTTAGTGTCTTTATCAATAGCTTCTTTTTGATTAGGAGGTGTGCAACATACATGTCCTTGAATTTCAAACTCTATATTTTTATATCTCAAACACAAGAGTGCTACCTTGTCTAATTCACTTTTGGCTTTAGTTGTAAGATGACTGCTTCCTTTATCAAAAAGAATATTTTCAAGATAAATATGATCGCCTACTACATGATTTTTTTGAATCATATTATAAAACCCAGGCAAAACCAATTTAGGAAGTTCTTTTAAGTTTAAAACAACGTCTACACGGCGATTTTTAGATCGTTTTTCGGGAAGATTATCTACAATATCATCATCAATAAGTATCCTTCCTTTTCCTTCAATGGTAACGATGATTTTGTTTTTGATGCCATTTTCTATCAGTTTATTTTGAATGGTATTGGCTCTATTTGTAGAAAGTTTAAAATTATAAGCTTCTTTTCCAATATCATCGGTGTAACCAAAAATTTGAACCGATTCAATTCTAGTAGAATCCGTATTTTTAATGAAATTGACTACTTCTTTGGCTTGTTTTTCATCTAAAGAAAATTTATCAAATTCAAAATAAACAGAATAAACAGCTTCCTCTTGGGCAGAAACAAAACCAAAAAACAGAAGAGGTAAATATTTAAAAAATCGAAACATTATTGTAGTATTTTGTTGTACTCAGTTGGGTTAGCCAATATAGAACTTGCTTTTGCAATTTCTTGATTATTTTTTACATAATATTGGTACAATCCTTCTTTGTATTGATAACGTTTAATGATTTCATCCAGAATTAACTTCTTAATTTCCTTCTGATTTTTATCTAAAAGCGCTTCTTCACTTTTTTGTAGAGCAGCAAATAATTGATCGTATTGAGCTTTAATAGATTCGTCAATTTTTTCTTTTTTAGCTTTTTCTAAAGTATTTTTCAAAGCCAATTCTGTTTCTGTGTCGAAGCTGATTTTTTCTTTTTTCAAGAATGCTTTAAAGTCTGCAAAATCTGCATCAGTAATGGTTGGAATTTTATCTCCAAGCGAAGGATTTTTGTAGTAGTAATTAGTTACATAATTAAAAATTCCATCATTCTTTTGAAGTACCTCAGCAATAGTGCTTAGTTTGGTTTCTTCCAATTCTACATCAGGCTGAATTCCACCACCATCATAAACTGTTCTTCCTTTTTTGGTTTTGAAGGCTGTATATTTTGAAGCATCTGTACGAGTAGCTTTTCCGTCTTTGTCTTTATGCCAATAGTCTAATGCTTGAATACATCTTCCTGATGGTGTATAATAACGAGAAATTGTAACTTTTACTTGAGTTCCATAAGTCATATCTATTGGTCTTTGAACCAAACCTTTTCCGAAACTTCGGCTACCAATTACAACGGCACGATCTAAGTCTTGCAAAGCACCAGATACAATTTCAGAAGCGGAAGCACTCTTGCCATCAACAATTATAGCTAAAGGAATTTGTAAGTCGATAGGCTCTTTAGTCGTCTTGTAAGTAACATTATACTTAGGGTTTTTAGATTTAGTTGTTACAATAACTTCACCTTTAGGCACAAAAAGGTTACAAACATTAACAGCTTCGTTTAAAAGACCTCCTGGATTTCCTCTTAAATCTAAAATAATTCTTTCGGCACCATCAGCTTTAAGTTTTTCAAGTGCTTCTTTGGTTTCTTGAGTGGTTTTTCTGTTGAAAGCAGAAAGCACAATATATCCTGTTTTTTCATCAATTTTTGAGAAAAACGGAACGGCTTTTATTTCAACTTCATCCAATACAATTTGAGCAGTAAGTGTTTTTCCTTGACGAAGATATTTTACCTCAACTTTAGTGTTTTTAGCTCCTTTTAATAATTGAGAAGCGTCTTCTTTAAAATCTGCTAAAAGCACATCGCCAATTTGAATAATGGCATCACCAGCTTTCAATCCGGCTTTATCTGCAGGAAATCCTTTGTAAGGTTCTTTTATGATTAGCTTATCTTCTTTTCGAGTAATCATTGCGCCAATTCCAGTATATTCACCAGTGTTGTTTATTTTAAATTTCACAACATCTTGTTCATTGAAATAGTTAGTGTAGGGATCTAAATCAGCTAACATACTTTTGATAGCTTTATCCATCAATTCAGAAGGATTTACTTCATCAACATAGTTTTGATTTACGGTTTTGAAAAGTGTTGTGAAAATTTCAATTTGCTTAGCAATTTCAAAAAAATCGTCTTTGAAACTAGCGCCAACAAATAAAAAACCCGAGGCAACAATTGGAATTATATATCTTTTTTTAAAGTATTGAAACATAATTGTATTTCTTTTTTCTTGAATTTTATTTTACGAATGTAATAAACAGTGTCAAATATATTGTAATATGATTAGAAAACTAATTTTTTAATTTATCCTTAAGAATTCAATTTCAAATGTTCCCCTTTAAGAACGGCTATCCATTTTTCGAAAAGCAAAATTGTTTTTTCATTTATTTCAGCATAACTCAGTCGTTCTTTAGTTTGATAAAAAAACATAACAGCATATTTTTGGTCTAAATTATCGTGTATCAAATGTTTATTTAATCTGTAACATTCTCGTAAAATGCGTTTGAAATAATTTCTATCTACGGCATGTTTGAAATGTTTTTTAGAAACAGAAACGCCAAATTTTATTTTTCCTTCACAGTCTTCTATAGGTGTATAAACCAATCGCAAAGGAAATTTTGAGACAGATTTTCCTTCGGTAAAAAGCAAATCGATAGTTTTTCTGCTTTTAAGTTTTTCGTTTTTCGGATATTTGAAATCCACTTCTGTTGACAAATTATTTGGTAGTATAAATATTGTACACCATTTTCAAGTCAGGATAGTTGATGTAAAACTGCATTCTATTGTTTTCTTTTTTGCGAGTAACAATTAGAATAGCACATTTAACACCATCATTATCAGTGCAAATAAAACCTAAAGTGTCATCGTTTTCATTTGAAACTTTTTCAAGATAAGATTCAATTTTATACAATTGAAGTTCTTTTGAATTGATAACAAATCGATCTTTATTAGCGTCTAAAGTAATTATAATTTCGGCTTTTTTAAATTCGGTCCATTCGTTCCAACCTCCTTTAGAATTTTTATCCATAACACTCAAACTACTCGTTTTGAAAGTGTAAACTTGTGCTGAGGTTTTGTGTAAACCTAAGTTTATGGTAAGTAAAAAAAGTATAAAATGTAAAGGTTTCATAAATAAGAAATTTAATCGAGTGTAAAACTACAAATTCTATTCCAAAAAAAAGCGTTCCAACTTTAGAACGCTTTTTGGTTTATTTTATTTCGTAAGAATTATTATCAGGCTTTACATCTGCCATTAAACCGCTAGGATCAATAGTGATTTTTTTAATTGCTGTTTTCTCTTTATCAATTTCAAAGAAATAATTTGGGTTTCCCCAAGTCCAATCTTTCAGAATAGTTCTTTTAATTTCCGGTGTTGGATTTTCTTTTTCAAAACTCATCATTCGCAACGGAATGTAAAAAGTTTCTTTTGTGCCATCGGTATATTCTACTAAAATATCTATTGGCATTGGCATTCTTCCAATTCTTTCGAGAGAAACACCAGTTTTTTTAACACCATCTGTTGCGCTATCAACATTTTTAATTCCGTAATCAATAGTATTCAAAGTTTTAGTCCAATCAGTTAAATACCAATCTAAATTTGCTCCTGAAACTCTTTCTGCTGTTCGCTTAATGTCATTAGGTGTAGGATGTTTAAATTTAAATTCTGAATAAAATCTTTTTACTGTTTTCATCAAATTCTCTTTTCCAATAAGGTATTCTAACTGCGTCAAGAAAAGTTCACCTTTGCTATAAGAAGCAATACTGTAACTTCTGTTTTCATCATATCGATCAGAATGTGTTGATAGTGGTTGTTCTTTGCCAGAATTAGCCAAATTGATATACGATTTATAAGAACCTGCAAAAGGATTGGCTGATTTTTTCTCAGCAAGTTCGTTGACTCCCAAATCTTCAATAAAAGAGGTAAATCCTTCATCCATCCATGAGTGTTTACTTTCGTTTGTTGCAAGTACATGTTGAAACCATGAATGTCCCATTTCGTGGGCAATTACTCCAACAAGTCCTTCAAAAGTTCCCTCTCCCAAAATTAGGGTACACATTGCATATTCCATTCCACCATCACCACCTTGTATAACAGAATATTGCTCATAAGGATATTTTCCCACAATAGTGTTAAAATAGTTCATTAAAGCAACGGTTTTCGGTTGAGCTTGTTTCCAGTTTTCAAGAATTTTAGGATTGTTTTTGTAAATAAAATGAAGTGTTGTTCCGAAATCTGTTTTTACAACATCATGAAGGTAATTTCTGTCAGCAGTCCAAGTAAAATCGTGCACCATTGGAGCAACAAAATGCCAAGTTAGTGTTTTTTGTTTTTTAGGAATTTTTACAGTAACACCTTCGTTTTGATAGTTATATCCAATTTCATTTCCGTTTTGAAGATAACCAGTTCCTCCTAAAAGATATTTCTTATCAATTGTTATTTTTACATCAAAGTTTCCCCAAACACCATGAAATTCTCTTGCGATGTAAGGATCGGCGTGCCATCCTTCAAAATCAAATTCGGCAATTTTTGGATACCATTGCGCCATTGAAAGTTCTACACCTTCTTTGTTATTTCGTCCAGAACGGCGAATTTGAATTGGAACCTGTCCTTCAAAGTCTAATGTAAAAGTTGCGGTTTTACCTGGCAAGATAGGTTTAGCTAAAGTAACTTCTAAAATAGTTTCTACTTCTTTTGCTTTTGCACTTTCTCCATCTTGTTTAAAATTTGAAATGTGTAAATAGCCTATTTCATTAGGTAGTAATTTGGCTATTCTACTTTCGTTTTTAGTTGTTTTATCGTCAACTTTAATTTTATTTACCATTCTACCATCTGGATCTTTTACAGACTGCAATCGCATATCCATTTCACTTCCTGGTTGAAAAGCATTATTGTACAAATGATAGAACACTTTTCGCAAAGTATCAGAAGAATTATTAGTGTAAATTAACTCTTGTTTTCCTTTGTATTGGTATGTTTTAACATCCATAGAGACGTCCATTTTGTAATCAGCTTTTTGTTGCCAATAACCATTACTTTGCGAAAAAGAAGTTGAAAAACTTGTAATAAAAAAAGAAAGCGCAATAAATTTTTTCATCAGATTTTAAATAAAAAATGGAAGAACGTTATGCTCTTCCATTAGTTTGATACTATATTTTTTATTTTTTTGACATTTGTTCTGCCATTAATAAAGCATTGTATGCATTAACAATTTTACCCGAAACACAAGTGTTAGAAAATGGCACAGTAGTTTTTTGTTCACCTACAACAACATTTGCTGATATTGGAGTTCCAGAATCCATAAGAATATGTTTCACCTGAGATGCTGTTAAATTTGGGTAATAAGAACGAATTAACGCAGCAACTCCAGCAGCATTTGGTGATGCCATTGATGTTCCTTGTTCGTATTTGTATTTATTGTTTGGAATGGTAGCATAAATTTTAACTCCAGGAGCAAAAACATCAACGTTTTTCACACCATAATTTGAGAAATCAGCAACAAGCTTTGAACCATATTCGTGATTTAAAGCACCGATTGTGATTAAATTATCTGCAACTTCAGCACCATTTACTTCATCTGTTGGAAAATTTGGAGCAGTATCAATATTTTTTGAATCATTTCCAGCAGCATGAACTATTAAAACATCTTTGCTAGCCGCATATTTTATTGCATCTTGAACCCAATCAGAATGTGGAGAATAATCTTTTCCAAAACTTCCATTTATTACTTTAGCACCATTATCAACTGCATAACGAATAGCCAATGCAATATCTTTATCATATTCATCTCCGTTTGGAACTGCACGAATAGCCATTATTTCCACATTACTAGTTACAACGCCATCTCCACCTTTATTGTTTCCTTTTATTTGAGCAATAATTCCTGCTACGTGTGTACCATGAAGTGCATCTTCAACATCTGGTCCTTTTACGTTTCCGTTACCATATTTTTTATCATTAATGTCTTCTGGATTATCGCCAACGGCTTTTCTACCATCAAAATTTACATTCAAGTTATAGTTAATTTGATCGTATACATAATCTATTTGACCTTTTATTTCCTCTTGAAAATTTGGACCAACTTGTGTCGCAACGCTCAACATTATCATTTTATTTTGATTTAAAGCGGCATCAGTGGTAACAATTTTTTTCAAATCATCAATAGTATATGTTTCTTTTTTCAAATGAGTTTTTATCGCTTTATCAGCTTTAGAAATCATGTCCATTTGAGGTTTGTATTGCATCATTTCTGCTAATTTAGCATCTAATTCAGCTTTAGCTTCAGCATAATTTTGAGTATTTGGACCCTTTTTCACAATACGAGTTAACTCTAAATTCTCATCTGTTGCTTCACCTAAAAAGTTCCAACCATGAACATCATCAGTATAGCCATTATTATCATCGTCTTTTTTGTTGCCAGCAATTTCTTTTTTGTTAGTCCAGATTTTACCTTTTAAATCTTCGTGGTCAATATCTAGTCCAGAATCTACTACACCAACTATAATTTTTGTCCCTTTTTTATTTTTTAAAAGCTCTTTATATGCTTTATCAACACTCATTCCAGGAATAGTATCTTTGACTAAATCTAGATGACTCCATCTAAGCATATCTGCTTCACTAATTGGAGTTGTTTTTAATGGCGTTTTATCAATATTAGCAGGATTAGTTCCAATTATTGGAGCTATTGCTGGGCTACAGCTTGATAATGCTAGCGCTACTACAGCGGAGATAAAAAAAGGTTTAATGAGTTTCATTTTGTTAAAATTTAAAGTTCAAAAATACTAAGTTTCGATTGTTTTATATGAGTTTATTAACTTAATTTTATTATAAATAGTGGATTTTATAAAATTTAACTGGCTCTTTTCTTCTCGTCATCTACTCCACCGCTTCTTTGACGTGCCTTAGCTACAGTGTTTTTTCCAAAACGATAGGTGTATGAAATCGTCATCACTCTTGAATCCCAAGTTCTATCGGTATAAAATTCTTGGTTTTGATAATCAACTTCTACAGCTATATGATTTGTTAAAAAAATGTCACTAATCGATAGTTTTAAAGTTGAGTTTTTATCTTTTGAAACTCGTTGAATTCCAGCAGTAATTTGAGCCAAATCTTTAATATAGAATAATCCCCAAACCATTTTACTTTGATAATAACCTGTTAATTCTGCCGACCAACCCTTCCCTAAAGCAAAAGTGTTATTCAAGTTCATATCCCAAGAGGTAAAGTTTTGCTGTAAGTTTCCTCCTTGAAGCGGACTAGAATATTTGTTTAAATAAACAGAACCTGATAACGTTGAGGTTACTACTTTTTTATAATTGAAAGGAATATAAATCCCTAGATTATATTGTTCAAAATCTTGAATGTTTGCCGGAGTTTGATAAGAAATTCTCGTGATGTCATCTTGAACAAAAATATCGGTAATACTTTCTTTACTTTTGCTATAGCTCAATGTTGTAATGTACTTTCCTTTGAAGGTGTGATTTATCTCAAAAAGATTAGTTATTACTGAATTTAACGTTGGATCACCAACAACATAAGTATACGAATCTACGAAAATTTTAAATGGATTTAATTGTCTATATGTTGGGCGATCAATACGTTTAGCATAAGTAAAAGAAAGCGAATTATTTTCAGAGAAAGTTCGGTTTACAACTAAGTTCGGAAAAAAGTTGGTGTAATTTCTAGAAAAAGTTTCATTAGTTGCTAATTGTTCTCCTTTGGTATTAGTGTTCTCAATTCTTAAACCACTTTGAAAATCCCATTTTCCATAACTTGTAGAATAACTTCCATACAAAGCGTTGATGTTTTCATCGTATAAGAAATGATTTGAACGAGTAAGGTCTAAAACATTTTGATTACTTATAACATCATAAAACTTCACATCGTTATCAGAACTGACCAAACTACTTTTGAATCCTAGTTCCAGTTTTGATTTTTCCGAAAAAGCTTGAGAATAATCGGCTTTTATAGATTGAACTTTTATAGCTCCAGTTTGGTTTGTAGCTAATTTCGAATCGGATATAATGGAGCCATCAGGATTGGAATTTATATTCTGAATGTCTTGCAAGGTTTTTGAGTCGAACGAGCCAAAATCAACATCAGTTGTTAATTCTTTTCCGTTACTAAAAGTGTGTTTGAAATTAAGATTGGCAAAGCCGTTAAATCGATTTTCATCTAATAAAATTCCTGTTTTAGTAGTGTAATCTAATTGTCCATTGGCATCAGTTATTGTAGCATTTGTATTTCCGTTTCTTTCGTTAGTATTCCAATTTCCATTAAATAAAACGCCAATTATTGTTTTTTCAGAGGAATAAAAATCAACTCCAAAACGAGCATTATTACTCGATATTGGCTGTTTAGTATATGATTCTTGTTCAAATGTTGATTCTAAATTTTGATTAACATCAAAAAACTTCCTGTTAATAAAAAAATAAGTGAAGTTTTTTGGATTTGAATAAGAATAACTACCAAATAAATTCCATTTTTTATTGCGATAATTCAAACTTGTATTGCCAGAAGGTTTTGCATAAATACCTTGACCATATGCTATTGTTGCTGAACCATTAAATCCTTGATTTTTATCTTTTTTAAACTTTATGTTTATTATTCCAGCATTTCCAGCAGCATCATAACGAGCCGATGGGTTTGAAATAATCTCTATAGTTTGAATATTTGAGGCAGGAATACTTTTTAAATAAGTAATTAAATCAGCACCCGAAAGCGGAGAAGGTTTTCCATCAATCATAACTACAACACCCGATTTCCCTTTTAAATTGATACCACTATCGTCATTAACCATCACACCAGGAGAACGTTGTAGCACTTCTAAAACGGTGCTTCCAGCTGAAGCAATACTGTTTTCCACATTCACAACTAATTTATCGAGTTTTCTTTCAATAAAGGGTTTCTTTTTTTCAATAACAACTTCTTGTAATTTTTCAGTAGTTTTTTCAACGGTTATTGAGCCCAGATCTAAATTGCTTTGCAAATCAAACTTTTTGATAGTGTTTATCTCGCCGTTAGAATTTATTTTTAAAGTGTAATTTCCTTTTGATATTGATTGAAAAGTAAAGTTTCCATTTTCATCGGTTAGTTCCGTTTTTAATAATGTATTATCAGAATTTTGAAAAAGATAAACTTCATTGAAAGCCATTTTCTCAAGATTTTCTGATTGTATGATTCCAGAAATAAGGAATTTATCATTGTTTTGACCAAACAAAAAAGTTGGTAACATTAGGGTGATTAGCATTGTAATCCAAAGTATAACTCGTGTCATGATGATTGATGATTTATTTACAATTTTCAGTTATTTTTTTTAATGTTTCATTCAATGTTTTGATGTTTTTTAAAGAAATTCCCTCCAATCCTTTCTTTCTGTTTTCAAGAACTATTTTGTAAGTATTTTCTAAAATTTGATTTCCTAATGGCGTGATGTTGAGGTTAAATTTTCTTCTATCATTTGGGTTTGTTTCTCTTTCTACATATCCAGAGCTAACTAATAAATCAAAAATTCTTGTAATTGAAGCACTGTCCTTAAAAACCTTTTCTGCGAGTTCTGCCTGACTTAATTTCGGATTTTCTTTCAAACTTTTTAAAACAAGCCATTGATCAATAGTGATTTTTAAACCATTTTCCTTAATTTTTTTTTGAGCATACATTCTGTAGGTTTTAATGGCTTGCTCAATTTGATAAAAAATAACATCGTTTAAATTTTCCATTCTTTCTTTATTTTGAACAAAACTAAAAATGATTTATCAATAATTGATATATCAATTAAAAAATTAACAAGATTTTAAATTTTTTAATAAATAAAAAGCACTTAATTAAATAGTTAAGTGCTTCATATAAGTATTGTTTTTCTAGTTAAAACACATCCTCACATTTAAAAACTTCTTTCAATCTAATGCCTTTTTCTGTTTTTTCTACGGTGATTATTTCGTTATGCGCATCGTGTTCCAATAATAAGTAAAAATTATTTTCGGCACAATTTTCTAAAAATTTAGATTTTTCTGGCATTGTTAAAAGTGGTCGCGTATCATAACCCATAACATAAGGTAAAGGTAAATGTCCTGCAGTTGGAATCAAATCGGCGCAAAAAACAATAGTTTTATCTTGATATTGAATGTGCGGAATCATCATTTTTTCGGTATGTCCATCAACGAAGAAAATTCCAAAATCAAGTTCCGACTTTTCTAGGAAATCACTTTCAGTTCTTTTTATGAAATTTAACTGTCCGCTTTCTTGCATTGGTAAAATATTTTCTGAAAGAAAAGAAGCTTTCTCACGCTGATTTGGTTTTGTTGCCCATTCCCAGTGGTTTTCATTGGTCCAAAATTTGGCATTCTTGAAAGCAACTTCATAACCTGTTTTGTCCTTGTTCCAATTAACGCTTCCGCCACAATGATCAAAATGTAAATGCGACATAAAAACATCGGTTACATCATCTCTGTGAAAACCATATCTAGCCAATGATTTATCTAAGGAGTGGTTTCCCCAAAGCGAATAATAACTAAAAAACTTCTCCGATTGTTTGTTCCCCATTCCAGTGTCAATAAGGATTAAGCGATTTCCTTCTTCAATTAAAAGACAACGAGCTGCAATGTCAATAAGATTATTTTCGTCAGCCGGATTGGTTTTATTCCAAATGGTTTTTGGCACTACACCAAACATTGCGCCACCGTCTAATTTAAAATTTCCAGCTTCAATTGGGTAAAGTTTCATAATTTTTATTTTAAAAACGTTGCAATTTACTAAATAGGTTGGTTTGATAAACGATAAAATCGATTTTTTCTATGGAAACATTAGTTATAAAAATGTTAGTGTTTGTTGATAAAATCGATAATTGTAGTAACTTTGCCATTAATTTAGACAAAATCAAAATAAGCAATGATTAAAGTTTCTGACACAGCAAGCAAAAAAATCATCGATATGATGAAAGATGACGGTTTTGACGCTGCCAAAGATTACGTTAGAGTAGGCGTAAAAAGTGGTGGTTGTTCAGGTTTGTCGTATGAATTAAAATTTGACAAAGAATTAGGTGAAAACGACAAAGTTTTTGAAGATAATAATGTAAAAATCGCCGTTGAAAAGAAATCGTTTTTGTATTTAGCAGGAACTATTTTAGAATTTTCAGGCGGATTGAATGGAAAAGGATTTGTATTCAATAATCCAAACGCGAGTAGAACTTGTGGTTGTGGGGAATCATTCTCACTTTAGATAAAAAATTATGTCAAAATACACAGAAGAAGATTTAAAAGTCGAATTAGAAAACAAAGAATATGAATATGGTTTTTACACTGATTTAGATTCTGAGACGTTTCCTATTGGGCTAAATGAAGACATTGTTCGTGCCATTTCTAAAAAGAAAGAAGAACCGCAATGGATGACCGATTGGCGTATCGAAGCGTTTCGTGCATGGCAAGAAATGATAGAGCCAGAATGGGCAAATGTTCATTATGAAAAACCAGATTTTCAAGCAATTTCATATTATTCAGCTCCAAAAAAAGCTGATCCAAATAAAACACTTGACGATGTTGATCCTGACCTTTTAGAAATGTACAAAAAGTTAGGAATATCTATTGATGAGCAAAAGAAATTGAACAATGTTGCAATGGATATTGTTGTCGATTCAGTTTCGGTAGCAACCACTTTCAAGAAAACATTAGCAGAAAAAGGCATCATTTTTATGAGTATTTCCGAAGCAATTCGTGAGTATCCTGAATTGGTTCAGAAATATTTAGGAACAGTTGTTCCACAAAGAGATAATTTTTATGCAGCTTTAAACTCGGCTGTTTTTTCAGATGGAAGTTTCTGTTATATTCCGAAAGGCGTTCGATGCCCAATGGAATTGTCAACGTATTTCCGTATCAATCAAGCAGGAACAGGTCAATTTGAAAGAACGCTTCTTATTGCTGATGAAGGTAGTTATGTTTCTTATTTAGAAGGTTGTACAGCACCAAGTCGTGACGAAAATCAATTGCACGCAGCTGTTGTAGAATTAATTGCTTTGGAAGATGCTGAAATCAAATATTCTACAGTTCAAAATTGGTATCCTGGAAATAAAGAAGGAAAAGGTGGTGTTTTTAACTTCGTAACCAAAAGAGGAATCTGCGAGAAAAACGCAAAAATCTCATGGACGCAAGTTGAAACTGGTTCGGCAGTAACTTGGAAATATCCATCGGTTGTTTTAAAAGGAGACAATTCAATTGGAGAATTTTACTCGATTGCAGTTACCAATAATTTCCAACAAGCGGATACCGGAACTAAAATGGTTCATTTAGGAAAAAACACTAAATCGACTATTATTTCTAAAGGAATTTCGGCAGGAAAATCGCAAAACAGTTACAGAGGTTTGGTTCGAATTAGCGCTAATGCAGATAATGCTAGAAACTTCTCTCAATGTGATTCTCTTTTGATGGGAAATAATTGTGGCGCTCATACTTTTCCGTACATTGAAAGTAAAAATTCAAGTGCAAAAATCGAACACGAAGCAACTACTTCAAAAATCGGTGAAGATCAAGTATTCTACTGCAATCAAAGAGGAATTCCAACTGAAAAAGCTATTGCGTTAATCGTAAACGGTTTCAGTAAAGAAGTTTTAAATAAATTACCAATGGAATTTGCTGTTGAAGCTCAAAAATTGTTGGAAATTTCGTTGGAAGGTTCCGTAGGATAATCAATATTAAATCAGAATAAAAAACACATTCAAAAAATGTTATCAATAAAAAATTTACACGCTTCAGTTGAAGATAAAGAAATATTAAAAGGAATTAATCTTGAGATAAAAGCAGGAGAAGTTCATGCGATTATGGGACCAAATGGCGCCGGAAAATCAACACTTTCTTCCATCATTGCAGGAAATGAAAATTATGAAGTTTCTGAAGGAGAAATTCTTTTAGAAGGTGAAGATATTTCAGAATTAGCACCAGAAGAAAGAGCGCACAAAGGTGTTTTCTTGTCGTTTCAATATCCAGTTGAAATTCCTGGAGTTTCTGTTACGAATTTTATAAAAACAGCGATTAACGAAAAGAGAAAAGCTAACGGACAAGAAGAAATGCCAGCCAACGAAATGTTGAAATTAATTCGTGAGAAATCTGAATTATTGGAAATGGATAGAAAGTTTCTTTCACGTTCATTAAACGAAGGTTTTTCGGGTGGAGAGAAGAAACGTAACGAAATTTTTCAAATGGCTATGTTAGAACCAAAAATCGCCATTCTAGATGAAACCGATTCAGGTCTTGATATTGACGCACTTCGTATCGTTGCTAATGGTGTTAACAAATTGAAAAACGAAAACAATGCGGTGTTAGTAATCACGCACTACCAACGTTTGTTAGATTATATTATTCCAGATTTTGTTCATGTATTAATGGACGGAAAAATCGTAAAATCAGGCGGAAAAGAATTGGCTTACGAATTAGAAGAAAAAGGATACGATTGGATAAAAGCAGAAATTTAGTTGTCGGTTAGCAGTTAGCAGTTTTCAATAACTCATAACTCATAACTCACAACTCATAACTAAGAAAATGGATTTAAAAGAAAAATTAGTATCGTCTTTCATGGCATTTGAAGAGCAAATCGATGTGACTTCGCAGTTGCATGATGTTCGTACTTCGGCTATAAAAAACTTTGAAAATAAAGGTTTCCCAACCAAAAAAGAGGAAGCATGGAAATATACTTCGTTGAATACCATCCTAAAAAATGACTTCACCGTTTTTCCAAAACACGAAAATGCTATTGAATTTGCTGAGGTTAAGAAGTATTTCCTTCATGAAATTGACACCTACAAAGTGATTTTTGTGGACGGAAAATTCTCTTCGTTTTTATCATCAACTACACATGATGGATTGGATGTTTGCTTGATGTCATCGGCATTGACCAAACCAAAATACAAAATGGTTATTGACGAGTATTTCAATAAAATAGCTAGTAAAGACGAGACTTTAACTACATTAAATACCGCTTTTGCAAACGAAGGTGCGTACATCAACATTCCGAAAAGTAAAGTAGTTGAAAAACCAATAGAAATCATTTATTTCTCAACTGGAGTTGAAAATGCTTTGATGGTGCAACCCCGAAATTTGGTAATTGTAGGCGAAAACGCTCACGTTCAAATCATTGAAAGACATCAATCCTTGAATGAGAATCCAGTATTGACCAATTCGGTTACTGAGATTTTTGCTCAAAAACGCGCCATTGTAGATTATTATAAAATTCAAAATGATTTACTAACGGCAAACCTAATAGATAATACCTATATTTCTCAAAAACAAGAAAGTAGAGTTTCTGTTCATACGTTTTCTTTTGGTGGAAACATTACTAGAAACAACTTGAATTTCTATCATTTTGGAGAAAGAATCGATTCGACTTTAAAAGGAATTACGATTATTGGTGACAAGCAACATGTTGATCATTACACACTTGTAAATCACGCAACGCCAAATTGCGAAAGCCATCAAAACTACAAAACCATTTTAGCAGACAGTTCAACAGGAGTTTTCAACGGAAAAATTTACGTAGAAAAAGAAGCAAAAAAAACCGATGCTTTTCAGCAAAATAATAACATTTTAATTGGTGATAAAGCAACAATCAACGCAAAACCACAATTGGAAATTTTTGCCGATGATGTAAAATGTTCTCACGGTTGCACGATTGGTCAATTAGACGAAAGCGCTATGTTTTACATGCAACAACGCGGCATTCCGAGGAAAGAAGCTAAAGCACTATTGATGTATGCCTTCTCAAATGAAGTAATCGAAAGCATCAAAATACCTGAATTGAAACAACGAATTACTAAGATTATTGCTAATAAGTTAGGTGTTAATTTAGGGTTTGATTTGTAGGGTTTAACCACGAAGACACAAAGAATTCACAAAGAGCGCAAAGTTTTAAATTTTGCGCTCTTTTTTAATTTCTAATAAAGCTTTTTTAGCTTCATGAGTTAGATTATATGATAATCTATTTTCTATTTCTACATCTGATAAATTTTCAAAATTCCTTTTAAATTTTTCAAATTTTGTCTGACTTTCATGTAATATTTCTTCATCAGAAATTTTGTTTATACCTTGTATTAAATCCAATATTTTACCTCTGTTGAAATAAAAAAAGAACATTGAAAAGAATAATGGAATAAGCTGAAATTTAAGAAAACCAATCCCAAAACTTATCAAGAATGGGTTAAAAGATATAATATTAAAAACCGAAAAAAGTAAAATTAAACCGAAAAAATATTTAAAATATCTTTGTGTTTTAAAATATAAAATATAACATAAAGCTAAGGCAGTCAAGCCTAAATATAATCTATAACTGAATACCAACTTTTCAAACACACCATATATCAATGACAAAATTGAAGCAATAGATAATGTAATTAGTAAATAAAAATTTCTTATCATAATCTTATCTTTTTAAACTCCCAACTATTCCACTCAACAAACCATTAAAATCAAATTCTGGATCTTCTTTTAAACCCATTCGCACAATGACTAAATCGTGACTTGGAAAAATGGCAACCATTTGTCCTTGATAACCACTTGCGTAGAACATGTCTTTTGGAGCATTTGGAAATCTTCCGCCTACGTTTAACCAAAATTGCGCACCATATTGTCCATTGGAAGTATTGGTTGGAGTTGCAACGTATTTTGCCCAACTTTCGTCAAAAATTTGTTCACCGTTCCAATTGCCTTTGTGTAAATACAATAAACCAAATTTTGCCCAATCACGTGTGGTTGCCCAACCGTAAGACGAACCCACAAAATTTCCAGCCATATCGGTTTCAACGATAGCTGAATTCATGCCGATTTTGTCTAATAAATTGCTGTACCAAAAATCCAAATATTCTTGATGCGTTTTGAATTGTTTTCTCAAAATTCCGCTTAATAAATTAGTTGTTCCAGAAGAGTAATTCCAAGTGTTATTAGGTTTTCCAACTAATGGTTTGTTGATTTGTGATTTGGTCATATCTTCTTCAATAAACAACATTTTGGTAGCATCACAAATTTTAGAATAATTCTCTTCCCATTCTAATCCTGAGTTCATGTGAAGTAAATCATTTGTAGTGATTTTAGAGCGTTCATCGGTTGCCCATTCCTTAATTGGTGCGGGTTTCATGATGTCGAATTTACCTTGTTTTTGCAAGATTCCAAATAAAGTTCCTGTGATACTTTTAGTCATAGACCAACCTAAAATTCTTGAGTTTTTATTGAAACCATCAGCGTATTTTTCGGCAATAATTTTGTTTTTATAAATTACAATTACCGAACGTGTTCGCTTGTCTTTTTGACCTTTTTTATCGAAAGCATTTTCAACAACAGCTTTTAATTTGACATAGTCAATATTTGAGAAAACAGTATCTTTTGGTTCCAAATTTCCATACGGAAAAGGTAAATTGTTATTGATTTTGTTTCTTTTTGGAACATTATAAGGTTTGGAAATATCGAAATCATCATTGATTAAAGTAGCGCCCAAACCTTCACGATAAATAGCTTTTCGTTCTTTTAATCCATAGACTTTTGAAGTAACAAATCGTTCCGCATCATTAATTTCATTGGTTGCCCAATCTATTTTATCAATATCATTATCGCCTTGTTCAATGGTTTCCAATGAACGATTATCTAAAAAATGTCCTGACGTAACGCTTTTAGATGAAAAACCAGTTATCATATCAAGTTGCGGATAAATTTCTATTCGAAGATAAATTAAAACTAATACTAGTAAAACCAAGAATATTTTGAAGAATTTTTTCATTGTAAATAGATTTTCATGCAATTTATAAATTAAAAATGAAATCAGTAATCATTATAAAATTTTACATTTATAAAACTATGATTTTATTAACATCTGTTTGGTAGAAATCAGTTTCAATTTTATTACTTTTGTATTTAGAAAAATTCTAAATAAAGAAATGTTAGATATAAATAAAATACGAGCAGACTTCCCAATATTATCGCAACAGATTTATTGTAAACCGTTGATTTATTTTGATAATGGTGCGACATCTCAAAAGCCAAAAGTGGTTATTGACGCTATTACAAAATACTATGAACATTTGAATGCAAATATTCATAGAGGAGTTCATAAATTAAGTCAAGATGCTACCGATGCGTATGAGGTTTCTCGTTGTAAAATTCAAAATCATATTAATGCTAAATTCCCATACGAAGTAATTTTTACATCAGGAACAACGCATTCTATAAATGCCGTGGCGAATGGTTTTGCTTCTATTTTGAAAACAGGCGATGAGGTTTTAGTTTCTGCTTTAGAACATCATAGTAATATTGTGCCTTGGCAAATGTTGTGCGAAAAAACCGGAGCTGTTTTGAAAGTAATTCCAATGAACGAAGCTGGTGAATTAATACTATCAGAGTATGATAAATTGCTTTCAAATAAAACTAAAATTGTAACCGTAAATCATATTTCAAATGCCTTAGGAACTATTAATCCTATCGGATATATGATTAAAAAGGCACATGAAGTTGGAGCCGCGATTTTGATTGATGGCGCACAAGCAACACCACACTTAAAACCCGATGTTCAAGCTTTGGATTGTGATTTTTATGTGTTTTCAGGACATAAAATTTGTGGACCAACAGGCGTTGGAATTTTATATGGAAAAGAAGAATGGCTTCGAAAATTACCTCCTTATCAAGGCGGTGGTGAAATGATTGCAACGGTTTCATTTGAAAAAACCACTTATGCTGATTTGCCACATAAATTTGAAGCAGGAACACCTAATATTGAAGGCGGAATTGTACTTGGAACAGCAATTGATTACATGAATGAAATTGGTTTTGACAATATTGCTTCCTACGAACAAGAATTATTAGAATACGGAACAAAAAAACTTCTTGAAATAGAAGGTTTGAAAATCTATGGAACGGCTAAAGAAAAAGCTTCTGTAATTTCGTTTAATATTGATGACATTCATCCTTATGACATTGGCACGATAATAGATAAATTAGGAATAGCGGTTAGAACCGGTCATCATTGCGCTCAACCAATAATGGATTTCTTTAGTATTCCTGGAACAATTAGAGCTAGTTTTGCTTTTTACAACACTAAAGAAGAAATTGATATATTTGTTGAAGCTGTTAAAAAAGCTAAAATGATGCTAACTTAAACAATCATTATGAAAGTATTTACATTATTAGTACTAACCATTTTCATGGCAAAAGGATGTTCACAAGAAACTAAAAACGATATTGCTAATGCAAAAATTGTTTACACAGCTAATACTCGTGGTTTTTATCAAAAAATAACAATACAAAATCAAGAAATTTCTGTTTCTAGTGAAAGAGACTCCGCCGATAAAGGAGCTACTTCCAAAATTTCTGATGCTGATTGGAAAGAGTTAGTTGGATATTTTGAAAAAATAGAACTTGATAGTTTGTCAACTTATAAAGACCCGACTCAAAAAAGAGTTTATGATGGTGCAGCCATTGCAGAGTTGATAATTAATTATCAAGAGAAAGAATATCAAACCAAAAATTTTGACCATGGTTATCCACCAGTTGAAATTGAAAAGTTTGTAAACAAATTGGTTTCTTTGGTAAAAGAAGAATAAATAGATTATAATTGATACTGAAATAATTCAGCATAATATGACAATACAAGAAATACAGGACACAATTGTTGATGAATTTTCGATGTTTGACGACTGGATGCAACGATATGAATACATTATCGATTTAGGGAAAGCACTTCCTTTAATTGATGAACAGTACAAAACAGAAGATAATATAATAAAAGGTTGCCAATCTAAAGTTTGGGTTCATGCAGAACAAAACGAAGATAAAATAGTTTTTACTGCAGATAGTGATGCTATTTTAACCAAAGGAATAATTGCAATATTGATTAGAGCCTTTTCTAATCAAAAAGCAGCTGATATTTTAGAAGCAAATACCGACTTTATTGACGAAATAGGATTGAAAGAACACCTTTCTCCAACTCGTGCCAATGGTTTGGTATCAATGGTTAAACAAATAAAAATGTATGCTTTAGCTTATAATGCTAAAAATTAAATAATTATGGAAGAATTTAAAGACGAAATTAATTTAGGAGAGAATGTAGTAAAGGTTTTAAAAGGAATTTACGACCCAGAAATCCCTGTTGATATATATGAGTTAGGATTGATATACGACGTGATGATTAATGAGGATAATGAAGTAAAAGTATTAATGACTTTAACATCTCCAAATTGTCCAGTTGCAGAGACTTTACCTCGTGAAGTGGAAGAAAAAGTCACTAAAATTGACGTTGTTAAATCATGTGAAGTTGAAATCACTTTTGATCCGCCTTGGAGCAAAGATTTGATGAGCGAAGAAGCAAAATTAGAATTAGGAATGTTGTAAAATGTCAGAGGAAATAATAAATAAGGTTGCTAATTCTGTGCTCGAAGTATTCGATTTGGAAGATTATTATCCAAATGGAGTTCGAACTCAAATAGATATATCAAAATGGCTTTATGAAGGATTTCTTTTGAAAGAGAAAGACTTTCGTGAAGCATTAAAAAATCACGATTGGTCGCAATATCAAGGGCATTTAGTTGCAATTAATTGTTCTACAGACGCCATAATTCCGGCTTGGGCAAGTATCCTTGTTACTGTTTATGTTTCACCATTTGCAAAGAAGGTTGTTTTAGGTAATTTATCTGATTTAGATACTTTGTTGTATCAAGAGATTTTGTCCGAAATTGATTATTCTACATATCAAGATAAGCCTGTTATTCTAAAAGGTTGTTCTAAAAAACCAGTACCAGAAAGTGCTTACATCATTGCAATTCAAAATCTTCAACGAGTTGCAAAAAGTATAATGTACGGCGAAGCATGTTCAGCTGTGCCATTATATAAGAAAAAGTAGTTTAAATTCTACAAAATCAACAGCTTACATTTTTTCATATGATTTGTTAAAGTCAAATGTATTTTTACCTTTGCACTCGAAAATTTTAAAACAAAACAAAATGAAAAAAATTTTACTTTCAATAGTTTTTTTAATGACTGTGAGTTTATCAATAGCTCAAACCGCAGAAAAAGAGAACTTAAAAAAAACTGAAGAAGCTGCAAAAGTTGCTGCGATAAACCTAATGGATGGGTTAAAAAAGGGACTTTTACTTTTTTAGCAAATCAAGCAACTTTCAATAATTGGTTAGCAGGTGGTCAAAGTAACATCTCTGGAAATGTGGGATTAAATTATGATTTCAATTACAAAAGCGGAGATTGGAATTGGGACAATAGATTATTTGCTGCTTATGGTCTTACAAAAATAAAAGATCAAGAAATGCAAAAGTCTGATGATAGATTGGAATTCAATTCGTTACTAGGAAAAAAAGCTTCTGGTTATTGGTTTTATTCAGCTTTTTTTAACTTTAAAACTCAATTAGATTCTGGTTTTGATTTAGGGTCTGGAATAAAAACTTCTCATTTCTTTTCACCTGCCTTTTTTCAATTTGGACCAGGTATGATGTGGAAAAAAAGTGATAATTTGAAAGTTAATATTGCTCCTGCAACTTCTAAATTAATTATTGTTCATCCTCATTTTACAACAGTTGGTTCTTCATTTGGTGTTGCACTAGGTGATAATACACGTTTTGAATTTGGAGCAGCCGTAAATGGTTATTATAAATTTAATTTAATGGAAAATGTTACTGTTGAAAATATATTAAATTTATATTCAAACTATTTAGAAGATCCTCAAAATGTAGATATTGATTATACTTTAAATATTGCAATGAAAATAAATAAAACTTTATCAACAAATTTTGCATTCCAAACAATTTATGACGACAATGCATTTAGAGGTTTTCAAACTAGGCAAATTATTGGTTTAGGGGTGAATTATGGTTTTTAATACATAATCAATTCAATTATATAAAAAATGCCTTTAGAAATTCTCTAAAGGCATTTTTTTATTCTTCTTTTTCTATAGCATCTTTGTAATCTGGATAAAGAAACTTATTGTACGGAAATCTCGTTACATGAATTTCTCTTACAGCTTCATAAACGATTTCTCTAAATTGTTCAAAGTTTTCTTTTTCAGTTGCAGAAATAAATAAGGCGTTTTTTTCTCCAACATTACTCATCCAAGTTTGTTTCCATTCTTCCAAAGTGTAATGTTTAGATGTTCTTTCGGTCATTAAATCATCTTCTTCAATAGTAAGATGTTTATAAGCATCAATTTTATTAAAAACCATAATTGTTGGTTTGTCATTACTCTTAATGTCCATCAAAATCTGATTTACAGATGCAATATGATCTTCAAAATCTGGATGAGAAATATCTACAACATGAAGTAACAAATCAGCTTCACGAACTTCGTCTAATGTGCTTTTAAATGATTCAACTAATTGCGTAGGTAATTTTCTAATAAAGCCAACAGTATCAGATAATAAGAAGGGTAAATTTTTAATCACAACTTTTCTAACCGTGGTATCTAAGGTCGCAAATAGTTTGTTTTCAACAAATACATCGCTTTTTCCAACGGCATTCATTAAAGTAGATTTTCCAACATTTGTATATCCAACTAAAGCAACTCTAACCATTGCGCCACGATTACTTCTTTGAACAGACATTTGTCTGTCTATAGTTTTAATTTTATCTTTCAATAAAGCAATTCTATCTCTAACAATTCGTCTGTCGGTTTCAATTTCGGTTTCTCCAGGTCCACGAAGTCCAATACCTCCTTTTTGTCTTTCAAGGTGTGTCCACATTCCAGAAAGTCTTGGTAATAAATATTGACATTGAGCTAATTCAACTTGTGTTCTAGCATAGGAAGTTTCAGCACGTTGAGCAAAAATATCTAAGATAAGATTGGTCCTATCTAAAACTTTACAGTCTAAAATTTTTGATATATTCTTTTGTTGTGAAGGAGATAATTCATCATCAAAAATTACGGTAGATATCTCGTGTTCTTTTACATATAGATGAATTTCATCCATTTTTCCAGTTCCAAGGAAGGTCTTTGGATTGGGTTTGTCCATTTTTTGCCAAAATCTTTTTACAACTTCACCTCCAGCAGTAAAAGTTAAAAATTCTAGTTCATCTAAATATTCAACAAGTTTTTCCTCATTTTGATTTTGAGTTACAATACCAACGACGACCGTTTTTTCAAAATCTATTTTTTCTTTTTCTAACATAATATTCTTTTCTGTGTGCAAAAATAGACAAAACGCATAAAAAATCGACAATCTGCAACATGAAATATTTTTAACAATTTTATTTAGTTAAAAACTCCATTTTTATAGCTTTATTTATAAATTTTGTTAAATTTGGAGATTAAAACCAAACAAACACATAATATTAATTAACTTAAATTACTACGTTAATGAAGAAAATTACTTTACTAATTGTTGCTTTATTGTTTACAATAGTTGGTTATTCTCAGTTTCCTACTCCAGGTTCAGAAGGATTTGAAGGAACAACAGGTGCTGACTTACCAACGCCAACAACTCCAACTCCATGGACTTTAGGTACAGGAGCAACAGGAAATCAATGGGCTGTTTTTGATAACGGTGTTGGTTTAACAAGAAGATGGGGTATAAACACAGCTGTTTACCCTGCTTATCAAGGTGCAAATTGCGCTTTTATTGATCGTGAAAATATTGGTATCGGAAATACTTCTGAAGATTATTTGGCAACACCAATAGTAACAGTTCCAGCAAATGGACAATTACGTTTTTGGACAAGGTCAACAATCGCGACAGTATCTGCAACTGAATATCTTATAAAAGTTAATACAAATGTTACAGCTGGTTCACAAACTACAGCCGCAAATTATTCAACAACGGTAGCTTCATGGACAGAAACCACTTTAAATACTACATATAATGTTTATGAAGAAAAAGTTGTTGATTTATCTGCATTTGCTGCTGGTACACAAGTCCATATAGCTTTTGTAATGCGTCATACTCAGCCTACAGCAGGTTTAGGTGGCGACAGATGGTTAGTAGATGATATCAGACTTGTTCAAAGATGTTTAGAACCTACAAATTTATCAGCAGGTTCAATTACACAGAATTCAGCAAATTTAAATTGGTCAAATCCAAGTGGTTCTACTTCATGGGAAATTGAAGTTTTTCCATCTGCAACCGGAACTCAAACAGGAGTTGGAGTCGTTTATAGTGGTGCCTTGCCTTATCCTGCAACAGGATTATTGCCAGGTACAGCATACGTTTATTATGTTCGCTCTCTTTGTACAGATGGTTCAAGTAACTGGGTAGGTCCTTTTAATTTTGCAACCGCAACACCCGGTTTATCATGCGTAGCTCCAATTACGGTTACAACACTACCTTATAGTACAAATGATAATACAGCTAATTATGGAGATACAACAGATACTAATCAAGGAGCATCATGCGGTTCAACTACAAACTTTATGACAGGAAATGATGTGTTTTATTCTTACACACCTACAACTACTGGAGCTATTAGTATTACTATGACTCCAGGTTCAAATAGCTCTTCAATTTTTGTATATCAAGGTTGTGCTAATGTTGGCGCTACTTGTTTGGCTGGTGTTGCTAATACTACCAATACAGTAAGATCAATTCCAAGTTTAAACGTAACAGCAGGTCAACAATATATTATTGTACTTTCTGGAACAACAGCAGCTCAAACATATGCATACTCCCTGGTTATTCAACAGTTAAATTGTGCTCAGCCAACAAACTTAGCAGTAACAGGGATATCATTAAATGGTGGTAACTTATCTTGGGATAATCCAGGAGGAGCAATTTCATGGGAATATGTTGTGCAAACATCCGGTTCACCAATTCCTGCAGGCGCAGGTACCCAAACAAGTTCTAATACAACAAATCCTATTACGGGTTTAAATCCTGATACAGCTTATCAATATTGGGTAAGAGCAGATTGTGGAAATGGTACTTTTAGTGCTTGGTCTGGACCTTTTGTATTTAATACATTAGTACCACCACCAGCATGTGGAGGAACATTTACAGATCCAGGTGGAGCCGCAGCGAATTATGCTGATAATTTAGATTCAACAGTAGTTATTTGTCCATCTACTCCTGGCGAAGTAGTAACTGTAACTTTTACTTCTTTCAACACACAAGCTAGTAATGATGGATTATATATATTCAATGGAAATTCAGTTGCATCACCTCAATTTTTAAGCGGTAATCCTGCAGGAACAGTTCCTGGGGGTTTAGCAGGTTCTTATTGGGGAACAACTAATCCGGGAACATTTACATCTTCAAGTGCTGATGGATGTTTAACATTTAGATTTAGATCAGGGACTACTACAAATGCTGCAGGATGGGTTGCTAATGTAACTTGTGCTTTACCTCCAGCTTGTCCAGCGCCTTTTTCTGTAACAGCAAACACAATTTTATCTAGTTCAGCCAATATAGCTTGGACTGCAGCAGGACCCGCAACAGAGTGGCACGTATTAGCTTTACCTTGTGGTTCACCAGCACCAACTGCTGCATCAACAGGATGGGTTACTGCAAATACTAATCCTTTTACTTTAAATGGATTAACAGGAGAAACTTGTTACAATGTTTATGTGAGAAGCGCTTGTTCAGTTTCAGATTTAAGTACTTGGTCTGGTCCAGCAGTATTTACTACAACAATAACACCACCAGCATGTGGAGGAACATTTAGTGATCCAGGTGGAGTAGCTGCAAATTATGCAAATGGTACCGACTCAACAGTAACAATATGCCCTGCAGTTTTGGGAGAAGTGGTAACAGTAACTTTTACAACTTTTAACACTGAGGCAACATGGGATGGATTATATGTATTTAATGGAAATGCAATTACATCTCCTCAGATAGCAAGTGCTAATGGTGCTGGGAATGTTCCTGGTGGTTTAGCAGGATCTTATTGGGGTAACTTAACAGGAGCAAATTTACCTGGCCCGTTTACATCAACTTCACCAGATGGTTGTTTAACTTTTAGATTTAGAAGTGATGGGTCTGTTAACAATCCTGGGTGGGTTGCAAATGTAACATGTGCTGTACCACCAACTTGTCCAAATCCAAATACTTTAACAACGTCTACAGTTACTTCAAACTCAGCTACTTTAGCATGGGTTAATCCAAATACTGCAACTACGTGGCATGTTTTAGCATTGCCTTGTGGTTCACCAGCTCCAAATGCGTCAACAACGACTTTTATAACAACGACTACAAATCCACATGTATTTACAGGATTAACACCAGATACTTGTTATAATTTATATGTTAGAGCCGTATGTCCTGGAAATGATTTAAGTAACTGGGTAGGACCAACTACTATAACGACTCAAATTGCACCACCAGCTTGTGGAGGAATATTTACAGATCCAGCAGGTGCAACTGTTAATTATGCTAATGGAACAGATTATACAGTTACTATTTGTCCAACTATTCCAACGGAACAAGTGACAGTAACTTTTACAACATTTAATACTGAGACTAACTGGGATGGATTATATGTTTTTGATGGAAATTCTATTACAGCTCCTCAATTAGCTAGTGCAAATGGAGCTGGTAATGTCCCAGGAGGTTTGCCAGGATCTTATTGGGGTAATTTAACAGGTGCTAATTTACCTGGTCCTTTTACCGCATCAAGCGCTAATGGATGTTTAACTTTCAGGTTTAGAAGTGATGGTTCAGTAAACGCTCCAGGTTGGGTTGCAAATGTAACTTGTGCACCAATTCCAACTTGTCCTAAACCTACTGCGGTTGCTATATCAACTATAACACAAACAGGCGCAACAATTTCATGGACAGAGATAGGAACGGCAACAACATGGGAAGTACTTATTTTACCAGCTGGTTCTCCTCCTCCTACAGCAGGATCTACAGGGATTATTACAACAACTAACCCATATATAGCAACAGGATTAAGTTCAGGAACACAATATATTGTTTATGTAAGATCAATTTGTGGACCTTCAGATATAAGTTTATGGTCAAATGTTAGGTCATTTACAACATTAATTGCAAATGATGAATGTGCTAATGCTACAGTAGCGCCAGTTAATCCAACAACTACATGTACACAAACAGTATCAGGAACTGTAGTTGGAGCGACAGCTTCATCGCAACCTAATGCTTGTGGTGGTACTGATGATGATGATGTCTGGTTCCAATTTACAGCTACAAGTACTACACATACTATTAACTTTAATAACGTTACGGGAAGTACAACAGATTTATTTCATGTACTTTACTCAGGAACTTGTGGAAGTTTAACACAACTATATTGTAGCGATCCTAATACTAGTACTGCTAATAATTTAGTCCCTGGTCAAACTTATTTTATAAGAGTTTACACTTGGACGGCAACAGCTAATCAAACTTCTGCATTTACATTATGTATAGGTACTCCCGTTCCACCTCCTAGTTGTATAACAAATACACCAGCAGGAAACACTTGTGCACAAGCAACACCTATTTGTAATTTGAACGGATATTGTGGAAATACTTCTGCATCATATACTTCAAATTCATGGGCGCAATTAACTACTGAGTTTTGTGGTTCATTAGAAAATAATTCTTTCTTAACATTTGTTGCTTCATCTTCAACAATATCATTGGATGTATGGGTTACGAGTTCACAAGACAATTTAGGTATCCAAATTATGATATTTGGAGCTGCTACTTGTGGTTCAGGACCAGTTACAGAATATTTATGTTGGAGCCCAGGTAATGTTCCTGCAGGATCAACTAATTTGACAGCTACTGGATTAACTCCAGGGCAGGCTTATTATGTAATGATTGATGGATTTGCCGGTGATGTTTGTGATTATGTTATTGGAGCAAACACAGGTATTCAAACCCCTGTAGCAATTAATACTTCTACCTCTACAACATCTCCTACAATTTGTTTAGGACAAACGGCAACTTTAAATGCGACTGGTGGTAATGGTGTTTACACTTGGACACCATCTACTCAGTTAAGCGCAACAACAGGAAGTAGCGTTGTATTCTCTCCTACAGCAGTTGGTACGTACAATATCACTGCTACATCTTCTGATAATAATCCTTTATGTCCTCAATCGGCATCAAGTACACAAACGATAATAGTTGTTGATTATATTAATGCAACATTTAATCAGGTAGCGCCATTCTGTGAAGGAACAACACCACCTGTTTTACCAACAACTTCTACTACTGGGGTTACTGGTACATGGTCTCCTCCAATAGTAAGCAATACAGTTGGTACAACAACATATACCTTTACACCTGGAATTACACAGTGTTCTTATCCAACAACTATGGATATTGTTGTAACACCTAGTATAGTTCCAATATTTTTAGCTCCAGCACCTATTTGTCCGGGTGCTCCAGCTCCAGTATTGCCAACATCTTCAAATAATGCAGTTCCAATAACAGGAACTTGGTCTCCACCAACCGTAAGTAACACAGCTTCTGGTACCTATACGTTTACTCCAGATGCTGGTCAATGTGCAACAACAACAACTTTAAATGTTACTGTTTTACCGAGTTGTGATTTTGGTAGTTATGCAAGCGCTGTTTGGTTAACCAATTGTGCTACTTCAAATTTCTTCAATACCGTTGGAACAGGTGTAGATATAATTGGACCAGCAACAAATGTTTTCCCAAATACTGATTTAGGAACTTATGTTCAAAATTCAAACGTATTAATTTTAAGAGGTGCAGAAGTAAAAACATTTAAATCTGCAACAGCTAATGTTTGTAGTGCTAGATTAAATTATAGAATTTATCCTGCGGCTACAACACCAGGCGCTTTTACAGTAATGGACTTGCCTTTCTTTGATAACTGTGGAGGAGGTACTTTCCCATCTGGAGGGCCATGTAACACAGGTGACCAAAAATGGCAAAGAGTATTAAATGATTCCCAATCGCCAATTAATTTAACTTCATATCCTCCAGGCGATTATGTTTTAGAGGTTTATTATGATGTTACAGGTGATGTTAACTCAACTACAGATTGTGATGATACTATTTTAATTAATAATAATGGTGCAAATTATATTGCAACATATACAATTCAGTCACAACCTTTATATGTAAGTACTAATCCTACAACTTGTGGAGGTACAGATGGTACAATTACAATTTCTGGTTTAGCTCCTAACGAGACTTACGATTTGACCTACCAAGACGATACAATTACGGTTGGGCCTAATAGTATTACCACTAATGCAGCTGGAGAATTTGTTATTATTGGTTTGAATTCTGGAAATTATTCTAACTTCCTATTGTCAATCAATAGTTGTTTATTAACTAATAGTACACCAATTGTTTTAGTTGATGCTAATAGTCCAACAGTTATAGTTAATAGTCCGACAGTATGTGCAGGTACTCCAGCTACAGTTACAGCAACACCAGGTGCAGCAGGAACATATAACTATGTTTGGACAGTTCCAACAGGAGCGACAGACCCAGGAAACGTTGCAACATTTGATGCAGCTATTTCAGGAACATATTCAGTGGTTATTACAAATACTGTAACTTCGTGTAGTAGTATAAGTGTTTCTTCAGTTGTTACAATAAATGCTAATCCTACAGTTACTGTTAACAGTCCTACAGTTTGTGCTGGTACTCCAGCTACAGTTACAGCAACGCCAGGCGCAGCAGGAACATATAACTATGTTTGGACAGTTCCAACAGGAGCGACAGACCCAGGAAACGTTGCAACATTTGATGCAACAATATCAGGAACTTATTCAGTTGTTATAACTGATACTGCTTCAGGTTGTACTAGTTTAAGTGCATCAGGAATTGTAACTATTAATGCAATCCCAACGGTTACAGTTAATAGTCCGACAGTATGTGCAGGTACTCCAGCTACAGTTACAGCAACGCCAGGTGCAGCAGGAACATATAACTATGTTTGGACAGTTCCAACAGGAGCGACAGACCCAGGAAACATTGCAACATTTGATGCGGCTATTTCAGGAACTTACTCAGTTGTTATTACTGATACAACTTCAGGTTGTAGTAGTACAAGTGTTTCCTCAGTTGTAACTATTAATGCTATTCCTACAGTAACTGTGAATAGCCCAACAGTTTGTGTTGGTACTCCAGCTACAGTAACTGCTACGCCAGGTGCAGCAGGAACATATAACTATGTTTGGACAATTCCAACAGGAGCGACAGACCCAGGAAACGTTGCAACATTTGATGCAACATTATCAGGAACTTATTCAGTTATTATCACTGATACTGTTTCAGGTTGTACTAGTTTAAGTGCATCAGGAATTGTAACTATTAACGCAATCCCAACGGTTACAGTTAATAGTCCGACAGTATGTGCAGGTACTCCAGCTACAGTTACAGCAACGCCAGGTGCAGCAGGAACATATAACTATGTTTGGACAGTTCCAACAGGCGCAACAGACCCAGGAAACGTTGCAACATTTGATGCGGCTATTTCAGGAACTTACTCAGTTGTTATTACTGATACAACTTCAGGTTGTAGTAGTACAAGTGTTTCCTCAGTTGTAACTATTAATGCTATTCCTACGGTAACTGTGAATAGCCCAACAGTTTGTGTTGGTACTCCAGCTACAGTAACTGCTACGTCAGGTGCAGCAGGGACATATAACTATGTTTGGACAGTTCCAACAGGAGCGACAGACCCAGGAAACGTTGCAACATTTGATGCAACGATATCAGGAACTTATTCAGTTATTATCACTGATACTGCTTCAGGTTGTACTAGTTTAAGTGCATCAGGAATTGCAACTATAAATGTTATTCCTACAGTTACAGTTAGTAGCGCAATAGTTTGTCAAGGTTCTACTGCTACGATTACTGCAACACCAGGAATTTCAGGAACTTATAGTTATGCTTGGACTGTTCCAGCTGGAGCATCAAATCCAGGTAATAATGCTACAATTAGCACAGCAATTGCTGGAACATATAGCGTTGTTATTACAAATACAACGACTGGATGTATAAGCCCAAGTGCAAGCGGAACTGTTTCTATAAATCCAAATCCAACTGTAATAGTAAATGATGTAACAATTTGTCAAGGTAGTTCTGCTACAGTTACTGCAACTCCGGGAACATCTGGAACATATACTTATGTTTGGACAGTTCCAACAGGAGTGACGGATCCAGGAAACGTTTCTTCTTTCTCTACGACTACATCAGGAGTATATTCTGTAATTATTACAGATACTGCAACAGGTTGTTCAAGTTTAAGTGATTCAGGTACTGTAACATTTGTACCTGCATTTGATTTTGTAATTGATGGAGCTTGTGTTAATAATAATTTTGTTTTAGAAGTTACACCAACAAACGGTAGTTTTGATGTAAATACTGCAATTTTTGCATGGACATATGGTACGACAGCAGTTGGCAATAATGATTCAACATTCGACGTTACATCATATGTAAGTTCAACTCCAGCAAATGAGCCATTACCATTAACTTTTAATGTAACTGTTACTACTTCCGCAGGTTGTACTTTATCTCACCCAATAACATTAGCAGGTATTTATTGTACTATTCAAAAAGGTATTTCTCCTAACAATGATGGTTTAAACGAATTCTTTGACTTACAATATCTAGATGTTCAGAAATTAAGTATCTATAATAGATATGGTACAAATGTTTATTCTAAAACAGAATATACTAAAGAATGGGTAGGACAATCCGATAATGGAAATGAATTGCCAGATGGTACATATTACTATGTTATAGAGTTTAAAAATAATCAGCCAAGCAAAACAGGTTGGATTTATATTAACAGAGAAATAAAATAACAAACTAACTATAAAATGATAAATTTCAAAACAATGAAAAAAATATATTTCTTAACTGCGTTTGCTTTGTTTACATTCATTGATATGAGTGCACAACAAGACCCTCACTACACTCAGTATATGTATAATATGAGTGTTATTAACCCTGCTTATGCTGGATCTAAAGAAAACCTTGCAGGAGGTTTACTTTACAGAAAACAGTGGGTTGAAATTGAAGATGCTCCAACAACAGGAACTTTCTTTTTACATAGTCCTGTTGGCAAAAATGTTGGTTTAGGTTTATCTGTTATAACAGATAAGATTGGACCAGTTGAAGAAAACAATCTTTATGCTGACTTCTCATATACTTTAAATTTAGGAGGTGAACACAAATTAGCTTTTGGACTAAAAGGAGGAGCTACTTTCCATAAAGTAGGATTATTCAGTGAAGTCTATAGTAATGTTCCAGATGATTTTGATCCTGCATTCAGAGAAAATACAAACAATACTTTCCTAAATTTAGGAACAGGATTGTTTTATTATACTAATAAGTATTATGTTGCATTTTCTGTTCCAAACATGTTAAAATCTAAACACTTAGATTTTAATGGTAGACAGTTTGGAACTGAGACATTACACTATTTCTTAACAGGAGGATATGTGTTTGATTTAACACCTAACGTTAAATTTAAACCATTTGCAATGATTAAATCTGCATTTAATGCTCCAACATCTCTTGATGTATCAACAAACTTTATGTTTAACGACAAATTTGAAGTTGGTGCAACTTACAGATTGGAAGATTCATTTGGTGCAATGGTTAACTATGCTATTACTCCAAATTTAAAAATTGGATATGCTTATGACCATATCGTTTCAGATTTGAATATTACAACTCCTTCTTCTCACGAGGTAATTTTGCTGTTCGATTTGAACTTCCCGAAAAAAGTATCACAATCTCCAAGATATTTCTAACATAAATAATAGTAAAAAATGAAAAATCTATATATAGCATTAAGTTTTGTAGCAATTAGCGCATCTGTTTTTGCACAAAATAAAGACACAAAAGCAGCAGACAAATTATTCAGTAGATATGAATATGTTTCTGCAGCTAAGGAATATCAAAAATTGGTTGATAATGGTAAAGGTGATGGATATGTTTATAAGCAACTAGCTGATACATACTATAACATGTTTAACACAACTGAGGCTTCAACTTGGTATGCTAAAGCAACAGAATCTTCTCAAGATGCTGAAACCTATTTTAGATATGCTCAAATGCTGAAAGCAAATGGTAAATATGAAGAAGCAAATAAGCAAATGAATAAGTTTGCTTCTATGGTTCCTAATGATTTGAGAGCTAAAGCTTTTAAAGAAAATCCAAACTATGTTCCAAAAATTTTAGGAAAAGGTGTTAGTTATACAGTAAATTCTTTACCTGTAAGTTCAGATAAATCAGATTTTGGTGCTGTGATGTATGATAACACTCTTTATTTTACTAGTGCTAGAAATGGCGCAAGAAAAAATTATGGTTGGAATGACGAACCGTTTTTAGATGTTTATACATCTACAATGGGTGATTCAGGAACTTTTTCTGAAGCGTCTACTTTAACTTCTGTTAATTCAAAGTTTCATGATGGACCAGTAACAATTAGTACTGATGGAAATACAATGTATTTTTCAAGTGATAGTTTTAGAGAAGGTCTTTTTGAAAAAGATAAAGTAAATAAATTGAAACTTGGAAAAAACAATCTTTATGTTGCCACTAAATCTGGTGACTCTTGGACTAATATTAAACCACTTCCTTTCAATAGTAAAGATTACTCTTTAAGCAATCCAAGTTTAAGTAGAGATGGAAAAACATTATACTTCTCTTCTAACATGCCAGGAAGTTTGGGTGGTGTTGATATTTGGAAAGTTTCTGTTAATGGAGATTCGTATGGTACTCCTGAAAATTTAGGAAATAAAGTAAATACAGAAGGAAATGAAAGTTTCCCTTTCATTGCTGATGACAATTCTACATTATATTTTGCTTCAAGCGGAAAACAAGGTTTAGGTGGATATGATGTTTATCAAATTGATTTAGCTAAAGGAACTGAAGCTATAAATATGGGTAAACCAATTAATACTGAAAAAGATGATTTCGCTTTTACTTTTAATAAAGCTAAAAACTTAGGATTCTTATCTAGTAACAGAAATGGTAATGACGATATCTTTAGCGCTACACCACTTTGTGCTGTTGATTTATTAGTTATTGTGACTAATGCAAAAACAGGAGAGATACTTGCTAATGCAAAAGTGGCTATCCTTGATGACAAGAAAAATGTTATAGCAACAGAAACTTCAAATGACAAAGGTGAAGTTAATTTTAAAGTTGAATGCGATAAGCCATATTCAATTCAAGCTTCTAAAGATGGTTTCGAAGGAAATGTTTTCCCGGTTGCTAAAAGCAAAGGACCAACAGCTAAAGTTGATGCAGCATTACAACCAATTGACGTGATTGTTACTCCAACTGAGATTGTCTTAAAACCAATTTATTTTGAATTTGATAAGAGCAACATCACTCAAGAAGGAGCTTTTGAATTAGATAAATTAGTTCAGGTGATGAAAAATAATGACAAGTTAGTAATTTATGCTAAATCTCATACAGATAGAAGAGGAAGCGATAACTATAACATGTCATTGTCAGAAAGAAGAGCTCAAGCGACTGTTCAATATGTAATTTCTAAAGGTATTTCTGCTGAGAGAATTTCAGGTAAAGGATTCGGTGAATCTGAACCTAAGGTTGCATGTGATAAATGTACTGAAGAAGAACACTCTCAAAACAGACGTTCAGAATTCTTAATCGTGAAATAATTAAGATTTAATCAATAAGATTTAAAAACCGAGATGAAAGTCTCGGTTTTTTTGTTTTCTAATCCAAAGAAGTGTCACGATTAATAGTGTTTTTATTTATTTTAAGACATTTTTCTGATAAATAACTAAGTATCTTTCAAAGTCTAAGAACTTGTCTAAAACGCAATTTATTTCAATTTCTCTTTAGTTATAATAATAAACACTATTTATGTGAGTTATAATTTAGAATACATTGTTGATGAATTTTTTTAAGCAGAAAAATGATAAAAAAAATTATATTATTTATCTTAATGGTTTTTTTGTTTTCCTCTTTTATCTCTTACAAAGAACGTTGGGATGAAAGTAGAGATTGTTGGTCACCTTTAATGGTTGCTATTTATAAAAATAAAATTAAGAAGTTTGAAAAATTAATAAAAAGCAAAAATGGTATAACTTATGTTTCTATTTGTGATAAAAGTGACTATGAATTAACACCTTTAGAAGTTGCTATTAGATGTGAAAATGCATATGCCGTTGAGCTTTTATTGAAAACAAGAGCGTACAAAAATCTTGATGAGTATTTATTAATTGCATCTGGTCATGAAAGTATAAGAACTGTTGCTTTAATAATTCAATATGGAGGAAATCCAAATTACAAAGATGAAAATAATCATACTATAATCATGCAAGCTACTAGCTTTAGCACCGTTGAAGTTTTAAAGACTATACTAAGTTTTAGTTCACAAAACATAAACATTCAGAGAAATAAAAACTCAGCGACTGCGTTAATGCTCGCTTCATATGCAAAAGATATAGATAAAGTTAAACTTCTTTTAGAATATAAGTCAGATATAAAAATAAAAGACAATAAAGGTAGAACAGCATATGATTATCTAAACACAGATTATATTAATAAAAACTGTAATGAACAGCAAATGAATGAACTACGAAAATTGCTAAAAATTGATTAGTGAATAGTAAAAAAAAAAGAGCTTCCAATTCTGGAAGCTCTTTTACTATAAAGTCTATTGTAATTTAGTTAATCACAATATTGTCAATATTACAATTTGTAGTATTCAAACTTGTACCAGAAATATTACTACCTGTATATTCAAAAATGATATAACCATTTCCTTGCACTGAAGTTGGAATAGTATAAGTTCCAGCAGAAACAAAAGAAGTTGTATTAGCACCTGGGAATGTAAAGCTAGATGAAATATCAAACAAAGTAGCTTTAGAAAGTTTTTGACCTGGCACATAGTCAGTAGATCTATATACTTTCAAACCAAATGCAGTACTATAGAAGTCAGCATCAACCTGAAAAGTTAAAGAATTAGCAGCTGTAAAATCTACAGGAACAACAAAATAAGATTTGTTGCTTTCTAATGAACCACCAAAAGCAGACATTTGAATACATTTAGATCCATTTACAGTTTTAATAATCCAATCTTTCGTTCCAGAAGTAGCAAAGTTTAAATAGCTTGTAAAACCTTTTTGGTTCACAGCAAAACTCTCAAAGTTTTCAGTTAAACTTGGATTAAAAGTATAAGTTCTAGGATTGGTTAATTTAACATCATTTTGATGTCTAACAATAAACTGATAATCTGAACCATATTTAGTCATTACACCTCTAATAATCCCTCTTCCTGAAGGAACATTTTGATAAGCAAAAAGGGCGTATTGACTAACTCTAAAGTATCTTGTAGTACCACCAGCAATATCAACGATATTGTGATTAGTTGCACTACCTCCAGAATCAACATCAAAATAAGTTCTTGCTAATGAACCATCAGCAAATTGAACATTAGTTATTTCAATTAGTGTATTCAAGTTTGCATTGGATGCAGCGGTTGATAATGATACTTGTCTTACCATATCATCTTCAGAAACTTTAGTTGCCGATACGAAAAGGTGTTTTTGCCATTCATTTTCAGAAATTCTTCCAACTTCACCTTCAAATAAAGTACCAATTTTTAATGATCCGTCAACAACAGCAGTATATAAACCTTTCAATTTAATGTAGGCCTTTCTTCCTGGTGTAAATCCTTTTCCATAAGAAGAAAAATTAGCAGTTACACTAAATCCTACAGGTTGTGAAGTATTAGTTGCTATATTTTGAAAGCTTATAGAATTATAAAAAGTACCAGTTTCATCTGTCGAAGTAACATAACCTTCAATAATGTCATCTGCTGTATACTGTACAGGTAAAGCTGAGTTGTTAAAAGCTACAATATCCTGAATTGTCTTTGTTGCAGTAAGGTCGTAAGTAACAATTCCAGTATCTGGATTGTCCATGTTGGTATCATCGTCAACGCAGCTAGTAAAACTAACTACAAGAGCGAAAACGGATAATGATGTGATAAATTTTTTCATAGTTTTTTAGTAATAAAGTCTTATGTTATCAATTTGATAAGTTGCATCTAAACTCGTATTGGTTCCAGAACCTTTAACTTTAAATGCAAAATATAATGTACCATTAAATTTTGACAAGTCTACTTCACCAGAATTTACCCATTCGTAAAAATCATTACTAGGTTTAGGTGTTGTAACAGGTAAACTTAACCAACTTGATTGATTAAAATTAGCAATGTTTCCATCATAATCAGTTGAAACCATTAACTCTAATGTGTTATCAGCAGATGTTAAAAAGGCGTGAGCTGCTTGAAAAACCAATTTTTCACCATCTTGTTTACTCATATCAAATGCTGGAGAGATAAGCCAAGCGATATTTGAAGCTTGACCAGAACCAAATGATGTAAATTCAGCATATCCATTGTCTTGATAAACTTCTTCTGTAAATTTCTTAGTTCCTGCTTGAGCATAATTTGTCCAACCAGTTGAATTTAAAACTTGACCATCAGTATTGTCTGTGAAATTTTCAACAAACAATGTTGTTTTAGCTTTTGGATATTCTACGTCACTTTCACTTGTACAACTTGTAAAAGACGTAAGACCTGCAATAACTAAAAGCGAATAAATAAATGTCTTTTTCATGCTTTTTAATTAAAAGTTAATGTATAGGTTAACGAAATAAGTTCTTCCAAATCCATAAAAGTATTTAGGTCCAAAAGAAGGAGTATGAGAAACATATTGATTTGTTGTTGAATCAATATGACCATTATCTTGGTTTAATTGTCTAAAGCTTGAATTTCTTGCTTGTTCGAAACCACCAGTTTTGTAGGTAACGTCAAAAACATTATTAATACTTGCAAAGAAACCAAAAGTTTGAGCTCCAACTTTCCAAGATTTTCCACCAGTTACATTAATTAATGTAAATGGATCAAATTTTTCTTGTTTTAGTAATTCATCTACCCTTTCTTGAGTAGCTTCATAGAAAGGAGTAGTTCCGTTTCCAAAAGTTTGATCAACTAAAAATGCATCAGTTCTTAAAATAGGAGCTACATCAATATAACTACTTCCTAAGTAATTTGCATTAGCACCAATCCACCAAAACTTAGGATCTCTATATTCTAAACCAAATGATGCAGCAGTTTGAGGCATGCCTGGTTGTCTATAATTTTTTAATTTAGCTTGACCATAATCTTTTATTGGGAAAGTATTAGTTTCACTTGCTTGACTGTCAATATTTAATTGAACTGTTGGATTGCTATCATAAGTGTATTCTCCGTAAGAACCTGCTAAAGTTGCTTTTAACGTTTTAGTAATTTGATATTCTAAACCAAATTCAGCACCAATATTTTTCTTATTTAAACCATTGATTGTTTCAGCCACAAAAGAGCTTTCTCCATTATCTGTATCTCCATCATCAATAGCATCCGCAAAGAAGAAAGAGGTTTCAGTTGCTCCTGTTATATAAGAGTAAAAACCTGTAATTCTTGCTTTTAAATTTGGAGTTCTAATAATGTAACTTGCATCAGCACTTGCTATAGTTTCACTTTTAAGTTGTGGAAACACATTGTTATTGATTCTAGCATTTGGGAAAGTATTTCTCATGTTAGGCGCTTTAGTTGCGTAGTAACCATTAAAATCAAGGAATTGTCTTCCGGTAATTTTATAGGTTAAACCACCTTTGAAACCAAAGTTGTCAAATTCAACTTTTTTGCTTTTTCCATAAGAATTAGTTGGATAATATCCATTTTTGTATAAACCATCTCTTTGGTATTCTGAACGAGAATAGCTTTGAGCTACATAAAAGTCAACTTTTTTGTAAGTAAATTTAAATTGAGTAAAAGCATCTAAAGTAGTTGCTAACAATTTATAGTTGTAACCAAATTTATCTCCTACTACAACCGTTCTGTTAGGATTATTTAAATCTGTTTGTTGTTGAGAAGGATTTGATCCAAAAGTATCAAAATCATTGAAGTAATTACCACCTAATAAGTCTACTAAGTATTGAAAATTATTAGATGTTAATTTTTTAAAATTAACACTTGCATTTACAAGAATGTTATCAGCTAATTGAGATGATAATACTGAATTTGCAGTAAATTGTTTATCATCTGTTCTATCTTCATAAAGAATGTAGTAACTATTTCCAGAAACGCTATTTCTATTGATATCATAAAGCTCATTCCAGTTAAGTTGTCTATTTGTAAGGAATTTAGCTTGTGATGCTTCTAATTGATTTAAAGCACTATTTCCAATATAAGCACCATTGTCATCAAACTGGCTTGTATAATAACTTGGCATACTTCTGTAATAAGTTGGATCTGGATTATCTTGACCTTGATAGTCTAAACGGCTGTTCCCAATTGAACCTGTTTGATAAGCAATATTTGTGTTCAAATTAGTTTTTGAACTCATTTTCCAATAATGACTTAACATATTAATTGGTTCTTCAAGTCTTTTAATTCTTGAATTTCTTTGTTCTCCATCTTGGTAACCCCAATAAGAGTTATATTTTACACCAGCGATATCTGTAACTTCTTGAGTGTTTGGTGAGTTTTTACCTCTATAGTTTTGAGCGTAAATAGAAGTAAAGTTTAACGAATGTTTTTCATTAATTTTTTTCTCAACACTTGCAAACAATGAATTTGCATTATAATCAGTTCCTTCAAAATAAGCTTCTTGAGCCCATCTTCTGGATGCAGAAACCACAAATGCCCATCCGTCTTTATTCATTCCAGAAACATGAGTTCCCATTGCTCTCCAATTGTAATTGGTGTTAGTTCCAGAAAAAGAAATTCTAGAACCTTTTCTGTATATAGAAGCTCTAGTATTGATTTCTTGAGTTCCAAGAATTCCACCAAAAGTATAATCTGATGGTGCTGTACCCATTGTAAATTCCTGATTACGAGTAGCATCATTTAATCCACCCCAGTTACCCCATTGTGGTCTGCCATCATAAATTTTATTCATTGAAATACCATTTATCATCGTGGTACCATATTCATTATCTAAACCACGAATTCTAAATCTTGCTTGACCCCAATTAAAGGCTGCAGCTTGTTGAAAAACATCTCTTGACGCTTGTAAAAGTCCAGATGTGCTTTCTGATCCACTATTATCATCACCTAAATCATTATCGGTAATGGTAACTAAACTTAATTGTTGTTCTTCGGTAATGTCTTCTTCTAAAACAACAACACCTAAATCTAAAATTTTTCCTTGTTCAACATCTACAGATAGCAATTGGTCTTTATATCCACTGCTTTTAACAACTAATAATTGATTACCTGCTGTAACTGATTTAAAAACAAATTTTCCTTCAGCATCTGTAATTTCAGTTAAATTACTGTTCTGAATAGAGGCAACAACATTTTGTAATGGTTTTTGTGTTTTTGAGTCAACAACTTTTCCGGAAAATCCAGTACCTGTTTGCGCAAACGTAAAACACACTTGCATCACAAACAAAATACTAATGACAAGTTTTTTCATAAATTGAATTAAATTAATTTTCTTTTCGTTAAGTCTTAATACAAACTTAACAGCCTACAAATGTACATCTTTTAATAATATTATTTACTTTTGGCGTGAAGTTTGTGTTAAACTTCATAATTAATTAATATAGTTAAAATGAAAATTAAAAACTTAATTGCCGTTTTCTTTGTTTTATTCGCAACAATTGCGGTAAATGCCCAGTCAAAAAAGTATATTATTCATACCGTTGCGTTTTATAATTTTGAAAACTTGTTTGATACAATTAACGGTTCTAATAATGATGAAGAATGGTTGCCAGATGGAGCAATGAATTGGACTGGAAGAAAATACAAAAAGAAATTAGATAATCTTGCCAGAGTACTTTCTGAAATAGGTACCGGTGAAAACCCAACAAATTCACCAACACTTATTGGTGGTTGCGAAATTGAAAACAGAAGAGTTTTGGAAGACTTAGTTAAGCAACCAAAACTAATCAATAGAGATTATGGAATTGTTCACTTTGATTCTCCTGATAAAAGAGGAATAGATGTAGCTTTACTTTATCAGAAAAAACATTTTAAGCCAACAAGTTATGTTAATATTCCATTATTGATTTATAAAAATCAACAAGGTAAAGAAGACAAGAAAGATAAAGGAGAAGTAACAGACGATAATGTAGAAGTTGATAATACCTCTGAAAGAGTTTATACTCGAGATCAACTTTTAGTAACAGGTTTTCTGGATGGTGAAGAAGTGAATATTATTGTTAATCACTGGCCTTCTCGTTCTGGAGGTGAGAAAAAAAGTTCTCCTTTTCGAGAAGTAGCTGGCGCATTAAATAGAAAAATTATTGATTCTTTAATTAAAATAAACCCAGAAGCTAAAATTATTACGATGGGAGATTTAAATGATGGTTCTTATAATAAAAGTGTCAAAGTTGGAATTGGAGCTAAACTCAAAAAATCAGAGTTAAAAGCTTCAGGAGACATTTACAATCCATTCGAGCAAATGGCAAAAGATGGAAATGCTTCACTTTTTTACAGAGATTCTGGAGATATTTTTGATCAAATTATGATTTCAGAACCATTTACTCGAAACGATTATACATCTTTTAGATATTGGAAAGCTGGAATTTATAACAAACCTTTTCTTATACAAACCACCGGTCAATATAAAGGATATCCATTGAGAAACTCTGTAAGTGAACCCGGTTTTAGTGATCACTTTCCTGTTTACATCTATTTGATAAAACAATTAAATTAAAAAAATCAAAGGTTAGTTAGTGCTAACCTTTTTAAATTAGTAATATGAAAAAGTTATTTATTATCACATTTTTAATTCTTGTTACAACATCATTTGCTCAAGAAACTATAACAACATCTCAAGCAAAAGAATATATAGGGAAAGAAGTTATTTTGAAAGGTAAAGTTGCTTCTTTCAAGTTGGCATCTGAAGGAAAATCAACTAATTATATAAATATTGATAAACCTTATCCAGACAATATATTTACAGTTGTTATCTCCAACAAATACCTTGAAGAACATCAATTAGATCTTTCCCAATCTGTTGGAAAAGAAATTATAGTAAAAGGAACTATCTCAGTTTATGAAAAAGATCCCAAAAAAATCCCTCAGATATTTAATCCGCTAGAAATTGAAATAAAATAAAGATATTAGAAGGTTAGTTTAATGCTAACCTTTTTTATTTTTTGTAATTTCGTAAAAACATTATAGTATTATGTCAATTCAAAAACCTTTCAATCTCAATAAATGGATTGAAGAAAACAAACACCTTCTAAAACCGCCAGTTGCTAATAAAAATCTATATGTAGATTCTGGTGATTATATTGTAATGATAGTTGGCGGTCCAAATGTTCGCAAAGACTTTCACTACAATGAAACCGAAGAATTATTTTATCAATTAGAAGGTGAAATAACGGTTTATGTTCAAGATAATGGTAAAAAGAAAGCAATGAAACTTTCCGCAGGAGATATGTTTCTACTTCCAGCTAAAGTGCCTCATTCACCATCAAGAACTGAAGGATCAATAGGTTTGGTTGTAGAACGTAAAAGAGAAGGAAAAGATATTCCTGATGGATTGCTATGGTTTTGCGAAAATTGTAATCATAAACTATATGAAGTCTATTTTGAACTTCACAATATAGAAACTGATTTTCTTTCTCATTTTAAACATTTTTATAATTCAGAACACCTTCGAACTTGTGAAAAGTGCGGAACTATTATGGAATCCGACCCAAGATTTGTTGTAAATGATTAAATTTTTGATATTTTTTCAAAAGACATGAATTGCTAAAAAGTCAAAAAAAACCACTAATTTTGTATAAAATTTAAAAAACAAACATAAAAAACATATAATGTCAACAATTGCTCAACAATTCGGCATGACCGAAGCATTAGAAATACTTGGTGTAAAAGCCATTAATGAAGGGACTTCTACAGGAAATAATAATTTTTCAAATGGTGAAATTATTGAAAGCTACTCGCCAGTAGATGGTCAATTAATAGGAAAAGTAAAAACAACAACTGCTGCTGATTATGAAAAAGTAATGCAAACAGCAACTGCTGCTTTTCTTACTTTTAGAGCAATGCCTGCACCACAACGAGGAGAAATTGTTCGTCAATTTGGAAACAAATTAAGAGAATTGAAAGAACCATTAGGAAAATTAGTTTCTTATGAAATGGGGAAATCCTTGCAAGAAGGTTACGGAGAGGTTCAAGAAATGATTGACATCTGCGATTTTGCAGTTGGTTTATCACGTCAATTAAACGGACAAACTATTCCGTCAGAACGTCCTGGTCACGTTATGAGAGAACAATGGCATCCAATAGGTGTTGTTGGAATTATTTCTGCTTTCAATTTTCCAGTAGCCGTTTGGTCATGGAACACAGCATTGGCATGGATTTGTGGTGATGTTTGTGTGTGGAAAGCTTCTGAAAAAGCGCCTTTATGTTCTATTGCATGTCAAAATATTATCGCTGGAGTTTTAAAAGCAAATAATTTACCTGAAGGTATTTCATGTATCATCAATGGTGATTATAAAGTAGGTGAAATGATGACTACTGACACTAGAATTCCTTTGATTTCTGCTACAGGTTCAACAAGAATGGGAAGAATTGTTGGTGCAACAGTAGCACAACGTTTTGGAAAATCTTTATTAGAATTAGGTGGAAACAATGCCATTATTATTACTCCAACAGCCGATTTAAAAGTAGTTGTTCCAGGTGCTGTTTTTGGTGCTGTTGGAACTGCTGGACAACGTTGTACTTCAACTAGAAGATTAATCATTCACGAATCGGTTTATGATAAAGTTAGAGATGCCATTGTTGGTGCTTATGGTCAATTGACTATTGGAAATCCTTTGGATCAAAAAAATCATATCGGACCATTAATTGATACTGATGCAGTAAATACTTATTTAACAGCCATTGAAAAAGCAAAAGCTGAAGGTGGAAAAGTATTGGTAGAAGGTGGTGTTCTTTCAGGTCAAGGTTATGAATCAGGATGTTATGTAAAACCAGCCATTATTGAAGCTGAGAATTCTTTTGAAATCGTTCAACATGAAACTTTCGCACCAATTTTATATTTAATGAAATATAGTGGAGAAGTTGAAAATGCTATTGCAAAACAAAATGGTGTTGCTCAAGGTTTATCTTCTGCTATCATGACTAACGAAATGAAAGAAGCTGAAAAATTCTTATCTTTTGCTGGTTCAGATTGTGGTATTGCAAACGTAAACATTGGAACTTCTGGTGCTGAAATCGGTGGTGCTTTTGGTGGTGAAAAAGAAACTGGTGGAGGAAGAGAATCTGGTTCTGATTCTTGGAAAGTATATATGAGAAGACAAACAAACACTATCAATTATTCAGATCAATTGCCTTTAGCGCAAGGAATTAAATTTGATTTGTAGTTTTTAGAGCATAGAAAAAAGAAAATAGAATATAGACAAAAAAGTCCCGATAATTCGGGACTTTTTTTATTTCTAAAATTCAGATTTATTTTGTTTTCTTAACGTATTGCGTTAAAATATAAATATGTTGTCCTTCAACTCTACCTTCAATTAGTGTAGCATCATCCCAAACTAATTTGATATTGTGTACAGCAGCTCCACGTTTTGCAGTGAAAGTTGCACCTTTTACATCTAAATCTTTAATTAAAACAACAGAATCACCATCCAATAAAATATTTCCATTAGAATCTTTGTGAACAATTTTTCCTTCGTCATCATCAGCTTCTCCAGTTGCTTTTGCCCATTCTAATGCATCTTCATCAAGATACATCATTTCTAACATATCCATGTTTTTTAAACGCGCATGCATTCTCCAAGAAACAATTTGTACGGGTAGATTTTCATTCCACATGCTATCACTCAAACCACGCCAATCGTTTGGATTCATAGTTTCAGGATTTTCAATTTGGTCTCTTAATGATTTTGTAATTAAAATACAGTTTTCAGGAGTAGATTCAGTTTTTGGTTCTACTAAATAAACTACCAAATTCTCATCACTTCCACTAATTTCACATAGTGAACCACTTCTGTCTTTCAATCTTTTTTCTGTTACAACACTCATTTTGTATGGTTTTTAATATTGATTTTATAAATTGAATGATGCTCCAATCTGAAATACAAACTGATTATTGAATCTTTCATATCCAATTACATTTGAATCATATTTTGCCAATGGAATTCCAGCTTCTGTATAAATTCCAAAACCATCTGTAAAGAAATATCTTGCACCAAGATGTGCGCCAAAATTTCTTAATCCTAAATCAAGTCCTGGGTAAATATCTAATTTATCACTAATGTTTAAAACGTTTCCAATGTTGGCGCTGAAACGTGCTTTTGCATTAAATTTGTCACTAAACTTTGGTGTTCCTGCTTTTGTTGTAGTATTCAATAAATAGGAAGTTGAAAATCCGTAAGAAATATTTTCTCCTGCTCCAAAATCAATAGTCGCTGCAATTCCAGTTCCATATTCTTGCATTGTCGCACCAACTTGAAATTTTTTATCTCCTTTTCCTTTAAACGCTTGTGAATTTGCAAAACTTGCTGATAATACAAGTAATAATGTAATAATTCTTTTCATGATTTATAAAAATTTTAGGGTACAAATATAAGGAATTGAGAATAATAACAATGTCAAAGTTCAATGACAATATAAACTTTGAAATCAATTTTAATTCCTTCCTTTTTCAGTGTGATACAAATTGTTTAAAGGTTCGCTTTGCCAAAATTCTTTAGAATCAATATCCATAATTGTCAAAGGTCCTTTAAAAGCAGCTCCAGTATCTACATTCCAAATGCAAGCTTTTTTTATTGGAACAGTTTCACCAATTCTAGTTACAGGTGTATGACCAATGTAAATTTCGTGATATAAAGTCAATCTTCTTGGATAAAACCAACTTGTTTTTTCTAAGTTTTCATTCAATGATAAAGCAGTTTCCCACAAAGTTCTATCCCAATAAAATAATTTTGGGAAATATTCATAAGTAACACCGTTCATATTTGTAAAGCCAGCATGGACAAACAATCTGTTTTTATCATCTAAATAATAGTTCTCTAGTGATTTTAGAAATGCAATATGTTTCAATTTTGTTGCTTCAAAAATTGTTGAATAGGCAATAACAGTGGCTTCCCCACCATGTTTAAACCACATTGATTCATCAAAATTTTTAGAATTATCAGTTAGCCAATCCAAAAGGAGTTCATCATGATTTCCTCTAATGAAGATGCATTTTTGTTTTTGTCCTAAATCAATCAAATAATCTATAACCTGAGGCGATTGACTCCAGCCATCAACATAATCACCAAGAAAGATTAAAGTATCGTTTACTGTAACATTAGCACGTTCCATTATTTGATGTAATGCTCTTAAACCGCCATGTATATCTCCAATTACTAATGTTCTATTCATTATTTTTATTATATTTCACTTTCCTCAAAACCCGCATAACTTCTTTAAAATTTACATAAACAGTTGTAAACGGATGCAGCTTCAATAAAGGTTTTGCTTCAATTAATTTATGTTTGGCATCTTCAAATCCGTTGAGGTAACAAATCATTAAAGTTGAGGGCAAATTAATCAAATCTTTATGTTCTCTATCAGATAATTCGATTCCTTTTTGCAATTTGTTCAACAAAGATAAATTAGAATTATAAATATGAAACAAAACTTTTCGATTGTATTGTGGTGGTTCAAAAAGCATTTCGGTTTCAATTTTATAATAGCCATTATCAAAGAAAGATAACTTTTGTTGTTCCAACGGATAATAACTTGTTTTATCATTTAATCCCAAAGGCACATATTCGGTTATCGTAAATGTATTTTCGTCATAGTCAATAGTGACATCATCTTGAGCCGAATAAAACAACTTAATTTGCTCGTTCACTAATTCGATATCTACTCGAGTAAAAAAGGTTTTATCTCTATTTTTTTTCGGAATTCCTGCCCAACAAATCACAAACAATTCTTTGAATACCTTGTACTTTGAAGGCATATCTTTGTGACGATTGTTTACAAAATCAATTACACCATCAAGCGTGTTAGAAATGCTATTTCTAGAGCTATTTTCAATGCTTAAAACCGTTTCAATATTAAGTTTTGAATAGGGTATTTTTTCATCAGTAGGTATGGTATTGCTTCCTCTTCTTACAAAAGTAGCATTAGCCAAAATCGTATGAATATTTTTCTTAAAATAGGAAGTTTTAGATTTGGGTTTTATCGTAACCAATCCAACGACTTTATCTCTTGGTAAATTCGGAAAAGGAACATTTTCATATTGGATTTTAGGTGGATTTTCCAAAAAAGCATTTACCAAATTCTGAATGCGACTGTCGTCAAAAAAATCATCGCCTGTTATTTCATTGTTTTCATCTTCAACACCAACAACAATATAAGAATTATTAGAAGGATTAGAATTAGACAAAGCACAAATATGTTTCAAAAACTTAGCTTTTCCTTCCTTGGTATGCAAATTCAACTGCCGTTTTTTATCATAAAAACTACACTCATCATTGTGAGCCAGTAAGTTCTTGATAAGTAGGCGTTTGTTTATCATTTTTTAGTGATGAGTGAAAAGTAAAAAGTGATTAGCAGAATACTATTTACTAATCACTTTTCACTAATTACTAAATTTAAGGCACTTTATTTCCCATGCTTTCTGTCCAAATAGCAAACCAATCTAAATCATCTAATGGTAATTCTACAGCTTTCATTAATGCTTGAATTCGGGCAATATTTACAGTTCCTGCAACAGGAATAACTTTGGAAGGATGTTTTAAAATCCAAGAAAGTAAAATAGTATCCGAGCCAACACCATATTTTTCAACTAATTGTACCAAAAGTTTTTTTAATCGTCTTGTTTGCTCAATATCTTCTCTAAAAACAGTTCCTAGAGGATTCCAACTCATTGGTCTAATATCGTGCGTTTGCATATAATCTAAACTTCCGTCCAACATGGCTTCGTGATGTGTTGCCGAAAATTGAATTTGATTGTAACTAACTTCCGTTTTACTTCTAATTAATTCGGTTTGAGAAGTAGTAAAATTAGATAATCCAAAATCGATAATCTTTCCTTCCGATTTAAGTTTTTCAACAACTTCAGCAATTTCATCAGCAACCATTAACGGACTTGGACGATGCAAAAGCAAAACATCCAAATAATCCGTTTGGAGATTTTTCAACGAATTTTCTACACTCCAAATGATATATTCTTTCGAGTAATCATAGTGTTTTATTTTATTAGTTCTACTTCCTTCAAGTTGGATGCCACACTTAGAAATTAATTGCAATTTCTCTCTTGAAATTTTGCTTTCGCCAAATGCTTTTCCGAATTGCTCCTCCGTAGTATAACCACCATAAATATCGGCATGGTCAAAAGTGGTAATTTTATTTTCGATACAAATGTTTATCAAATGGATCATTTCTTGTGTGTTGAGTTTTTTATCCCAAACACCCCAATTCATTGTTCCTGCAATTACAGGTGATAATGTTGTTTTTCTCATAATTGAAATTAAAACTCTAAAATTACTAAAACAAAATCATAAATCATCCTTAAAAACCAGAATTAAAGGCAAGTTTTAACGCATTGTTAACATTGTATTCGTCTTAAAATATTCAATTTTGAAATGTTAAAATTTTGAACTTAATTGCGACTTGTAAAAAATAGAATTTATGGAAGAAAATGTTGCTGCTTTAGATATTAGAGCCATCAATGAAAAGATAGAAAGAGAAAGTGCTTTTATTGACTTGTTGACCATGGAAATGAATAAAGTCATTGTGGGACAAAAGCACATGGTAGAGCGATTGTTGATTGGACTTTTAGGTCAAGGGCATATTCTTCTTGAAGGAGTTCCAGGATTAGCAAAAACATTAGCAATTAACACTTTGTCTCAAGCGGTTCAAGGTAGTTTTAGTCGTATTCAGTTTACACCAGATTTGCTTCCTGCAGATGTTGTGGGAACAATGATTTACAACATTAAAGCTAACGAATTTTCAATTAAAAAAGGACCAATTTTTGCTAATTTCGTTCTTGCCGATGAGATTAATCGTGCGCCAGCCAAAGTTCAATCTGCTTTGCTTGAAGCGATGCAAGAGAAACAAGTGACTATTGGTGATACTACTTTTAAATTAGAAAAACCATTTTTAGTTTTAGCAACTCAAAATCCAATTGAGCAAGAAGGAACGTATCCATTACCAGAAGCACAAGTCGATCGTTTTATGTTAAAAACAGTTATCGATTATCCTAAAATGGACGAAGAAAGACTAGTGATTCGTCAGAATTTGAAAGGTTCTTATGAAAAAGTAAACGCTGTTGTTTCGGTAGAACAAATTTTGCGCGCTCAAGAAGCCGTTCGTGAAGTTTATATGGATGAGAAAATCGAGAAATACATTCTTGATATCATTTTTGCAACACGTTTCCCAGAAAAATATAAATTAGAATCTCTAAAACCATTAATCAGTTTCGGTTCATCACCTCGTGGAAGTATTAATTTAGCAACAGCTGCTAAATGTTATGCTTTCATCAAACGTCGTGGTTATGTAATTCCAGAAGACGTTCGTGCCGTAGTTCACGATGTATTGCGTCACAGAATCGGAATCACATACGAAGCCGAAGCCGAAAATGTAACTTCAGTTGACATCATCAACAAAATCGTAAACGAAATAGAGGTTCCTTAATCTTTTTTCTTTAAAAAAACTTAGTGCCTTTGCGCCTTTGCGGCAAAAACATGGAAACAAAAGACCTACTAAAAAAAGTTCGTAAAATAGAAATCAAAACCCGAAGATTGAGCGATCATATCTTTTCGGGAGAATACCATACGTCGTTTAAAGGACGCGGAATGACGTTTTCTGAAGTGCGACCTTATCAATTTGGTGACGATGTTCGTTCTATTGATTGGAATGTGACTGCGCGATACAACGAAGCACATGTAAAGGTTTTTGAAGAAGAACGCGAATTAACTATGATGTTAATGGTTGATATTTCGGGTTCAGAAAGTTTTGGAACTAAAAATCAGTTGAAAAGTGAAATTGTAACTGAAATTGCGGCAACAATGGCATTTTCAGCAACTCAAAATAACGATAAAATAGGTTTGATTTTGTTTTCAGATACAATTGAATTGTATATTCCACCAAAAAAAGGAAAATCGCATGTTTTGAGAATCATTCGCGAATTAATCGAATTTCAACCCAAAAGCAGAAAAACCGATTTATCTCAGGCATTAAAATTTTTATCATCAACTCAAAAAAAGAAAACCATTGTATTTTTGATTTCTGATTTTATGGTGGATGATGATTACGAAAAAACATTAAAAATAGCCGGAAAAAAACACGACATCACCGGAATTCGTGTATATGATATACGTGAAGAAAAAATGCCAAACATAGGTATGGTAGAAATGGAAGATGCCGAATCGGGCGAAATTATAGTTGTGGATACGAGTTCTAAAAATGTTAGATTGAATTACGAAAAAAACTATCAAGATAAAGTAACTTTTTTTAAAGATATTTTTTCAAAATGTGGTTCAGGAACTGTAAATACTCGTGTTGACGAAAGTTATGTAACAAAATTATTGGGTTATTTTAAATCGAGATAAAATGTTTTACCACAAAGACATGAAGAAGGCACAATGCGCACAAAGATTTTTCTTAGTGCGCTTCGTTAAGCTTAGTGAACTTCGTGGTTAAATTAAATTAAAATGAAATTCAAATTATATATATTATTTTTTCTACTTACAACCTCACTTTTTGCTCAAAAAGTCACGACTTCTATTGATTCGACCAAGAAAAAAATCGGAGCTGAATTCAAGTTGACTTTAAAAGCATCGGTGAATAAAACGGATAAAGTTGTTTTTCCTAAAGTTAAAAATTTTGGAGCTTTAGAAGTTATAGAATCTTATAAAATAGATACGATTAAATCGAATGACAAATACGAATTAATCAAGAAATATGGGTTGACTCAATTTGATTCAGGAAAATATACTATTCCAAGAATTCAAATTTTAATCAACGGAAAGCCTTCTTTTTCTGATAGTTTAAAAGTTGAGGTTGCTGATGTAAAAGTCGATACCTTAAAACAGAAAATGTATGAAATAAAAGACATCATTCCTGTTGAAACCTCAAGCGATTGGTGGAAATATCTTTTAGGAATTTTGCTTTTAGTTGGTTTAGGGTTTTTAGGATATTGGTTATTCAAAAAATACTACAAAAAACCCGAAAAAGCAGAAGAAATCGTTTACACATCACCTATTGAAAAAGCAACATCGTTATTACAACAATTAGAAAGAAAAGAGCTTATTCAGCGTGGTGAAATAAAAAATTATTATTCGGAGTTAACCGATATTGCTAGAACGTATATTGAAGAAGAAATTCACATTCCTGCCATGGAAAGCACCACTTCGGAGTTAATTGTGAGTTTGAGATATGTTGCCAAAAACAAAAAATTAAAATTATCAAAAGAAACTTTAGAGAATCTAGAAAAGGTTTTAATGCAAGCCGATTTAGTAAAATTTGCTAAAGTAAAGCCATTAGATTTTGAAATAGAAGAAGATAAAAAACGAATTACAAGTACAATTGTAACCATTCATAAAGCTATTCCTGAAGTTGTAGAAGATAAAGATGAATTGGAAGTTTGGAATGAAGAGCAAAAACAAAAAGCATTAGCTAAAAAAGCATCAGAACAAAAAATAAAACGCATCAAAAATGTGGTCTTTATCACAGTTTTAGTTATTGCATTAACAGTTGGAATAACGACTGCAATCAAAGGATTCGACTTTGTTAAAGATTTTGTTTTAGGTAACGAGACTAAAGAGTTAGTAGAAGGCGAATGGGTTTTAAGTGAGTACGGAAATCCTGGAGTAATTCTTGAAACTCCTAAGGTTTTAAAAAGGATTGACGCTAAAAAATCACTACCAAGAGAATCGTATGCTATACTGAAAGAAATGCAATTGTTTGAATATGGTGCATTAAATCAAAAGCTATTTATTGGCGTTTCTACTATTAAATTCAAAGACACAATCGATATTAAATTTGAAACGGTTTTAGACGGAATTACTAAAAATTGGGAAAAACTTGGAGCTCAAAATATGCTTTTCAAACAAGAAGAATTCAATACAGGAAAAGGTGTAACAGGTGTAAAAGCTTATGGAACAATGACTGTTTTTGATAAAGAAGAGGATGAAAGTGAGAAAATGTATTATGAGATTTTATTATTTAAACAAGATGGTGGTTTGCAACAAATAATAGTTGCTCAAAGAGATGGTGATGTTTATGGAGAGAAAATAGGTAAGAGAATTATCAATTCTGCCGAATTAAAACAAGCACAATAATAATGGAAAAAATAAGTTTTTTAAATCCTGAGTTTTTTTGGTTGTTTTTGCTAATTCCGATAGCAATAGCTTGGCTTTGGTGGAAAAATAAAGAACAAACAGCCACTCTAAAAATAAGTTCTGTTAAAGGATTTAAAGGTTCAAAATCTATTTTAGCAAAACTAAAACCTCATTTATCAGGATTACGAATTTTGTCTTTATGTTTTTTAATTATCGCTTTAGCTCGACCAAGAACGGTAGATATAAGTAATCAAACTAAGACGACTAAAGGAATCGATATTGTCATGGCAATTGACCTTTCCAGTAGTATGTTGGCAAAAGATTTGAAACCCAACAGAATGGAAGCTTTGAAAGAAGTAGCAACTAATTTCGTTGACGCTCGACCAAATGATAGAATTGGTGTTGTGGTTTATGCTGGCGAAGCTTATACAAAAACTCCAGTTACAAGCGATAAAGCTATCGTAAAACAAGCTATTTCAGACATTAAATTTGACAACGTTCTTCAAGATGGAACGGGAATCGGAATGGGATTGACCACAGCAGTAAATCGATTGAAAGAGAGTAAAGCCAAAAGCAAAATCATTATTCTTTTAACTGATGGTGTAAACAATTCAGGATTCATAGAACCAGAAACAGCATCAGAAATTGCAAAAGAATACGGAATAAAAGTGTATACAATCGGATTAGGAACTAATGGAATGGCCGAATTTCCTTATGCTTATGCTCCAAACGGAAGAGATTTTTTATATAGAATGTTGCCTGTAGAAATTGACCAAGAACTAATGAAAACAATTGCAAAAAATACAGGAGGAAAATATTTTAGAGCAAATAATAATAGTAAATTAGAAAGTATATACAACGAAATCAATAAACTAGAAACAACTGAAATTGAAGAATTGAAATACTATGATTACGATGAAAAATACAGATTGTTTGTTATAATCGCAGGAATATTATTATTGATAGAAATCGCATTAAGAAACACAATTTTTAAAAGTTTTATATAATTGGGAAATCCCAAGAATAAAATAAAATCCCAAATTCCAACATAATGTTATAATAGTGGAATTTGGAATTTAAAAAATTTGGAATTTAAAAGACATGTACGAATTAGAAGAAAAAGGTTATTTATATTTATTATTTATCATCCCAATATTGGTGGTGCTTTTTCTTTATGTTCAATTTTGGAAAAGAAAAAAGCAGAAAGAATTTGGTGATTTAGATTTGATTCAAAAATTGAGTCCAGAGAAATCTACTTTCAAGCCTATTTTGAAAATGGTTTTGTTTTTATTAGGACTTACGTTTATTATTATCGGATTGGTTAACCCAAAAATGGGAACCAAAGTTGAAAAAGTAAAACGTCAAGGAATCGATATTGTTTTTGCGGTTGACGTTTCTAAAAGTATGCTTGCAGAAGATGTAGCGCCTAATAGATTAGAAAAAAGTAAACAATTGGTTTCACAATTAATCAATCAATTAGGAAGTGATAGAATTGGAATCATTGCCTATTCAGGAAGTGCTTTTCCGGTTTTACCAATGACTTCAGATTATGCTGTGGCAAAAATGTTTCTTCAAAGTATGAATCCGGCAATGATTTCTTCTCAAGGAACTTCTATAGACCAAGCTATTGACTTAGCCAATATTAAGTTTTTTGACAAAAAAGACAAAACAAATAAGTTATTGATACTAATTTCTGATGGAGAAGACCACACAGATAATGCAGAAACAGCCACAGAAGACGCTCAGAAGAATGGAATCAAAATCATAACCATTGGAGTAGGAACAGAAAAAGGAGGTCCAATTCCGTTGAAAAGAAATGGCGTTGTAGAGAGTTTTCAACGTGACAAAGACGATCAAGTAGTTATTACAAAAAGAAATGCAGAAATTCTTTCGAAAATAGCTAACAGTTCAAAAGGTGGATATGTTGATGGAAATTCAACCAAAGTTGTAGTTGATTACGTGAAAAAAGTGATTGATAATACAGAAAAAACTGAATTTGGCGCTACACAAATGGCCGATTTAAAATCACAGTTTCAATGGTTTTTAGGTTTTGGGTTTTTCTTATTGCTTTTAGACACATTTTTGTTGGAAAGAAGAACCAAATGGGTTAGAAAAATGAATTTATTTAATGAAGAGAAAAAATAGAATTTCACAAATTCTTTGCAAAAAACAATGAAAAAAATTATCACATTACTTTTAGTCTTAATCTCTTTTGCAATAAAAGCCCAAGAGAAAGATAAGTTTTTGCCCAAAGGGAACGAAGAATTTGCAGAAAAAAAATATGCCGATGCTGAAGCAAATTATAGAATTTCACAATCTAAATTCAAGAAAAAAGCAGTTTCATCTTATAATTTAGGCACATCAATTTATAAGCAAAATCAACATTCTGAAGCAAAATATCAGTTTGCCAAAGCCATTCAAGATGCTAAGACAAAACCTGAAAAACACAAAGCCTTTCATAATCTTGGAAATGTTTTGATGAAAGAAAAAGAATATCAAGGTGCCGTTGAAGCTTATAAAAACGCATTAAGAAACAATCCGAACGATGAAGAAACTCGATACAATTATGCTTTAGCAAAGAAAATGCTAAAAGACAATCCACCACCAGAAAAACCTAAAGAGAATAAAAAAGACCAAGAGAAAGAAAAAAAAGAGGAAAAGAAAGAGCCGGAAAAAGATAACGATAAAAACAAGGACAAAAATAAAGATAAAAAAGACGGAAACGACAACAAAGACAAGGACAAAGGGAATCAACCTAAACAACCTAAACCGTCTGGCGCCTCAAAACAACGAATAGACAATTTGCTTGACGCTGTGAACAACGAAGAGAAAAAAGTTCAAGAAAAAGTAAATGCTCAAAAGGCATTAGCAAATCCGCAAAAGCCAGAAAAAGACTGGTAATGAATATTACTTTGAATAACTATACTGAATAAATTCAGAAAAAATGAAACGAATATTTTTAATAGTATATATATTTTCTCAATCTCTTTGGGCTCAACAAGTACGATTTGAAGCATCAACAGATAGAACAACTTATGCATTAAATGAAAATATTGAACTTGCTTTTACTATGAATGTAGATGCAGATAACTTTGAATTACCAGTATTGAATGATTTTAGAGTACAAGGACCCTTTATATCGATAGCAAAATATGATATAAATGGACGAGTTGCTTTTCAAAAAAGATATAAATATTATCTAATTCCCAAAAGAAAAGGAGTTTTTGTAATTAAGGAATCACAAATTGAATTCAATGGTAAAATATATAAAAGCAACATATTAAAAATCAAGATTGTTGATGAAATTAAACAACAAAATAATCCTTTCCAAAATGGTGGAACTATTCGTGTTGAAGATAATTTATTCTTGGTAGCAGACATTTCTAAAATTAATCCCTTTGTAAACGAACCAATTACAGTAGTTTACAAACTTTATTTTAGTTATAATATAGGAATAATGAATTGGCAAGAATTAAGCAAACCTAAATATAAAGATTTTTGGAGTCAAAATATTGATGTCAATCAAATTCCTGGAGAGGAACTATTTAAAGGAGAAAAATTCAGATATCTTATTATTAAAAAGGTTGTTCTATATCCACAGAAAGCTGGCAATCTTCAAATTGAACCAATTTCTTTAGATGTAGATTTAGAGGTTCCTACTGGAAGAGAAGATAGATATGGAAATTATGAAGTAAGAAATCAAACGAAAAGAGTTTCTGCTGGAAGTAAAGTAATAACTGTAAAGTCTCTACCTGAAGCCGGAAAACCTGCAAATTTTACTGGTGCAGTTGGTAAATTTAATTTCAGTGTTCTTCCATCCAAAACAACTTTAAAAAATGGAGAATCTCTTGACTTAGACATTAAAGTAACAGGAATTGGAAACTTAAAATTATTCAATTTACCAAAACCAGTAGTTCCTTCCGAACTTGAAATGTATGATCCAGAACATTCAGAAAATGTTTCCACGCCATTATCTGGTATGACAGGAAGTATTTCCGATAGATATACCATTATTCCACAATCTAAAGGGAATTTTCCTATCAAAGGTTTGGAATTTTCTTATTTTGACCTTTCAACTAAAAGCTATAAAACAATTACTTCACCTAATATAATGTTGAATGTTTTAGATGGTCCAGGAGTTGTAAATTCTAATGTAAATTCTGCAGATGCTACCTCAAAAACTGTAGTAACACCTTCAAAATCATTCGCCTTTATCAAACAAAAGACGGAGTTAGAAAGTATAGAATCAGACGATTTCCTAGGTTCAGGATTATTTTATGGATTGCTATTTTTGCCTTTTTTACTAATTCCAGTTCTAGTTATTGTTAAAAAGCGAAAAGACACTCAAGATGCTGATATTATTGGAAATAAAACCAAAAGAGCTAATGCTTTAGCTAAGAAATATTTATCGGAAGCCAAAAAACAAATCAACAATAAAGAGCCATTTTACATCGCATTAGAAAAAGCAATGCACAATTTCTTGAAAGCCAAATTAAATATCGAAACTTCAGAAATGAGTAAAGATAAAATCACTGAAATTCTGCTTTCGCGAAATGCAAATTCAGAAACGGTGAAAGAGTTTATAACCTTGACAGAAAGTTGTGAATTAGCAAGATATGCGCCATCAACAAGTACTATAATTCATCAAGATTATGACAAAGCTGTTGAGATAATTTCTAGTTTAGAAAAACAAATATCTTAACCACAAAGTTCACAAAGATGGCACAAAGCCCACAAATTATTTATAATATGACAGAAGAAGAAATATCAAAAATAGTTTTTGAAGCAGCTTTAAGAGTTCATAAAGCTTTGGGTCCAGGATTGTTAGAAAGTGCTTATGAAGAATGTTTGTATTATGAATTAAAGAAAACCAATTTAAAAGTTGAAAAGCAGAAACCACTTCCGCTTGTTTATGAAGAGGTTAAATTGGAAATAGGTTATCGAATAGATATTATTATTGAAGATAAATTTATTATTGAGATTAAATCTGTTGAAGCTTTAAATGATGTTCATTTAGCACAACTTCTAACATATTTAAGACTTACAGATTGTAAGTTAGGTTTATTAATAAACTTTAATGTTAAATTATTAAAAAATGGAGTTCGAAGAGTTATTAACGGAACACTTTAAAATAGTGATCTTCGTGCCTTCTTTGTGAACTTCGTGGTTAAACAAAAAATGAAAAAACTAATATATACATTTCTATTTATTTCTGCATCTGTTTTTGCAACCGATGTTTCTAATCCTTTTGTAGATGGAAATATCCAATACAACGACGGAAAATATGAAGCTGCAATTACAAGCTACGAAAGTGTTTTAGCAAAAGGTCAACAATCGGCTGAGTTGTATTTCAACCTTGGAAATTGTTATTATAAATTACATAAAGTTGCGCCAGCTATTTACAATTATGAAAAAGCATTGCAATTAAATCCGAACGATCCTGAAATTCAAACCAACCTAGATTTTGCCCGAAAAATGGCTATTGACGATATCAAAATCATTCCAAAAGTAGGTTTCGATAAATTAATCGCCGATTTCACTTCAAGTTATCATTATGACACTTGGGCTTGGATTGCGATTGTCTTTGGATTCGTGTTTTTAGCTTTTTTCATTGGATATTATTTCTCTCCAACGGCTTTCAAAAAACGAATCTATTTTACAGGAATGTTTCTGGTTTTATTGTTGTTGTTGACTTCTGTCTTCTCAGCACTATTCGAAAAAAACCGATTAGCAACTGAAAAACCAGCCATAGTTTTTGCCGAAACCGCATCAGTAAAAGGCGAACCAAAAGCAACAAGTCCAGAAACGATTTTACTTCACGAAGGAACAAAAGTTTACATTCTAGAAAGTATTGCCAATTGGAAAAAAGTTCAACTTACCGATGAAACCACAGGTTGGATAAATGATGAAGCTATTAAAGAGCTTAATTAGTTTTAAGTGAGCAGAGACTACTGAACACTAGTTTTTAAATCCTTAAACCAATCCGTTAAAACCGGCAACATAAATTCAGAAGTTTTTAATATTGGATTGAAAAAAACAGAATTTTCTTGAGTTTCTTTACTTACTAAAGTATCATTAATATTTACTTTTTGAAATAAACTCAAAACAATGCCTAACAATAAAGTGGTTTTCAAGACGGCAAAAAATGCGCCGCCCAGTTTATTCAACCAACCTAAAAAGACAAAATCTGCAATTTTAGAAAACACTTTTGCTAATAAATGAATGGCAATCACAACGATAAGTAAAGTTATTATAAATGCAGCAACTTTCGCTGTTTTGCTGTCGCCAATAAAACTCCCAACAACGTAAGAGAATTTTACCGCAATATAAATTCCAACAAAAAACGAAATCAATGAAGCCAATTCCACAAACAATCCATTTCGCAAACCTTTAAAAGCTGCAAAACCTAACAAAACAGCAAAAACAATATCAATAAAACCCATAAATTTATATTTGAACTACAAATATAACCGAAATTTTATATTGTCACATTGAGCGCAGTCGAAATGCTAAATGTGATATATTTGCAAATAATTTTTGATTAAAGTAAAAGTCTATTCTCTTTTTTCTTTTCTCTATTTTCTAAATAAAAAAAATGTCTCGAGATATACAACTAAAAGAACGATGGGAAAAAGTCGTTGAAATCCTTTCCAATCAATTTGCCGAAGGAGAACAACTTGACTTAGATGCAATTATATACCTAATTGGTGTTCAGGAACTTGGAAAATTCAAACGTGTTTTTGCCAAAGATGAAAAAGTCAATTTAATGCACATCGCCATTTGCAGATTATTAGAACCTTATGGTTACTATGAATTCGATTTTTTCGATAAAGACGGATGGCCTCATTACAAAGTAAAAGAAGAATTACCACCACTAAAAGCCGGAGAACAAACTATTTTAATGAAAGATGCTATTGTGAATTATTTCGTTGAGAAAGAACTTATTGATTAGTTTTCAGTCTCAGTCTCAGTTTTCAGTTTAGAATATTCTGAAAACTGCGACTGGGACTGTTTACTTTCAACTAAAATCCTTAAATTTGCACCTTCAAAGAACGAACGATGATAGACAAGATTAAACAACATATTGAAGAAGCTAAAGCATTTAACGATAAAAATAAAGAATCGTTAGAGCAATTTCGTATAAAATATTTAGGAAGTAAAGGATTGTTGAAAGAACTTTTTAATGAGTTTAAAAACATACCAAACGACCAAAAGAAAGACTTCGGACAAGTGATTAATACACTTAAAGCAGTTGCCGAAGAAAAAGTAAAAACCATTCAAGAAGAGCTAGAAAGCAAAGAAGATGTAAAAGGTTTTTATGGCGATTTGTCTCGTCCAGGTGAACCTATTCAAATTGGTTCTCGTCATCCTATATCCTTAGTAAAAAATCAAATTATTGATATTTTTTCAACCATTGGATTCAATGTTTCTGAAGGTCCAGAAATTGAAGACGATTGGCATAATTTTACAGCATTAAATTTGCCAGAATATCATCCAGCAAGAGATATGCAAGACACGTTTTTCATTCAGACTAATCCTGATGTTTTGTTGCGTACGCACACTTCATCAGTGCAAGTTCGTTATATGGAAAACAACAAACCACCAATTCGTACGATTTCTCCAGGAAGGGTTTTCCGTAACGAAGCGGTTTCGTCTCGTTCTCACTGTATTTTCCATCAAGTAGAAGGTTTGTATATTGATAAAGACGTTTCGTTTGCCGATTTAAAACAAACATTGCTTTATTTCACTAAAGAAATGTTCGGAAAATCTAAAATCCGTTTACGTCCTAGTTACTTTCCTTTTACAGAACCAAGTGCCGAAATTGATATTTATTGGGGTTTAAAAACCGAAACCGATTATAGAATTACCAAAGGAACTGGTTGGTTAGAAATTGGTGGTTGCGGAATGGTTGATCCAAATGTTTTAAAAAACTGTGGCATCAATCCAGACGAATTCTCTGGTTTTGCCTTCGGAATGGGAATCGAACGTATTGCGATGTTATTGCACCAAATAGGCGACATCAGAATGTTTTTTGAAAATGATGTTCGTTTCTTAGAGCAATTTAAATCAAGTATATAGTTTTCGCCACTTAGCCACAAAGTTTTTAAGAAAAAATGTGTTTGATTATTGTAATTATCACAAAAAAATAGCATTTATTAAATGTTGATATTATAAAATTGAACTTTGTGACTTTGCGTCTTTGTGGCAAATAAAAATCTTAGTTACTTTAAAATGAAATCAGATATAACAATACCAAAAGTAGAAAACGTTTTCCTAGCTGCCGTTCAAGAATGGAGCGACGACTTTATGGAAAAGGTTTGGTACATCTATTTAGTAAACGATTCTGACTTCAATTTAGACAGCGTAATGGTTGTTTCTAAAGCTTTTGGAACTATTGATGGCGAAATGAAAAAAACGTCGCTTTTGCGTCATGCATTTCCAAGTGTGCCAGCTGTTTCTGTGGTTAAAGTTGAAATGGTAGAAAAAAGTGTGCTAGCATTAAACAACGAATTCATGGTTACTTATTTCATAGGAAACACGTTGTACGACAAAAAATTCACTTTCAGAAAAAACACCATTAATGAAAGAGCCACAGAAGAAGTGCCTATTTTATTTGTGAATGGTGTGATTGTAAGGTAGTTTCTATATTTTGTCATTTCGACCTTTTGGGAGAAACTTTAGTTCAGCGAAGCTAAATCACATAAAGTAACTCACAGATTTTATATAATAATGCGATTTCTCCTGCGTCGAAATGACTAAGGAATCTATTTCTTGGCGGAATTCTCTCTTTTAACCTTCTCTTTCCAGCTAAAATATCCTAAAACGAAGATGCCTATCACAATATAAGAAACTGCTCTTATGTAGAAATTATTTTCCGAAAGTTGTTGCGAAACAGTTTTTTCTTTAAGTTCAAATAAGGTCATGAAAACAACCATAAAAACACCCCAAAACCCACCCATTTTTAACTGATATTTCCAACGTTCGCTCATGTTAATCTAATTTATCGGTTAGTTTTTTAAATACAGATTTTGCATCTTTTCCTTCGTACAAAATTTCGTAAACGGCATCAATTATAGGCGTTTTTGCTTTGTATTCTTGGTTTAATTTGTAAGCACTTTTTACGGCATAATATCCTTCGGCAACCATACTCATTTCCATCATCGCCGATTTTACAGTGTAGCCTTTTCCAATCATGTTTCCGAACATTCTATTTCTTGAGAATACCGAATATCCGGTAACTAATAAATCGCCCAAATAAGCCGAATTATTAATATTACGTTTCATTTTATGCACTTTTCGAATGAATTTCTTCATCTCACGAATAGCATTACTCATAATTACCGATTGAAAATTATCGCCATAACCCAAACCATGAGCAATTCCAGCAGCAATAGCATAGATGTTTTTTAGCATGGCAGCGTATTCGGTTCCGATAATGTCGTCAGAGATTTTAGTTTTGATGTAATTTCCGGCAAGAACTTTGGCTACAACTTTAGCTTTTTCTGAATCGCCACAAGCAATGGTCAAGTAGGAAAGTCTTTCTAAAGCAACTTCTTCTGCGTGACATGGACCAGTAATTACACCAATATTTTCAAATGGAATATCAAATTTTTTGTTGAAATGTTCGCCAACTATCAAAAACGTTTCGGGAACAATTCCTTTGATGGCTGAAAAAATTACTTTGCCTTTTAAACTAACTGTAAGTTTTTCTAATTCGGCACTTAAAAATGCCGATGGAATAGCGAAAATGATATAATCTGCATATGCGACAGCTTCATTAATATCGGAAGTTAATCGCAATTTATTAGTATCAAATTCTACTGAACTTAAATAATTTGGATTGTGTTTTTGAGATTTTATATGGTCAATTGCTGATTGATTTCTCATGTACCAAGCAATTTCGTCTAGATTGACGCACAACATTTTTGCAATTGCAGTAGCCCAACTTCCGCCACCAATCACTGCAAATTTTGGATATTGATTCATTATTAGTTTGTTTGATAATCCAAAAATACTCTTTTTTTAATTCATTGGCAAACCTTCACCGACTAGTTTAGCCCTGATTGCAATGAAAAGCATTGAGAAGTAAATAGCTATTTTTTCTTGGCTCGAAAAAGCGACTAAAAGAAGCTCTTTTCGAGATTTAGAAAAAAAGGTAGTTGCAAGCAATCTTGTAATGGAAGGCAGGATTAGCTTCTAAAAAATAAATTTAACTTAAAATTATGATATTCAATATAATAACAAGAAATAATGAGCGTTAGTAGTGTATATGATTTCTGTTAGGTGATTTCATTAGTTTAGTTAGTTAAAAATTTTGTTTTGGGGTTTGAGAAAGGCGTTCAGGAAGTATATCTTGAACGCCTTTTGAATTTTGGAATTTGGAATTTGTGTTTTGATTTTTTTAAATCAGTAACTCATTTCCACAATTTCTCTAACTTTTTCTAAAGTGATATTTTGTTTTTCACCCATCGCTTTCCAGCCTCTTTCTTCAAATCTATTTACAATAAAATCGGCTGTTTTTTCGATGTTTTCTGCGTTTTCAGAGATTTTGGTTTTCATTCCCATGGTGTGGAAAAATTCAATAGTTTTCTCAATGGCTTTTTCGGCTTTTTCTTCTACAGAATTCCCTGTGATGTTCCAAACTCTTTCACCATATTGTGCTAGTTTGTCTTTCTTGGTTTCAAACATTACTTTGTATAAGTTCGGACCAATAATTGCCAACGTTCTTGCGTGATCGATTTCATATAAAGCAGTTAATTCGTGACCAATCATGTGGGTTGCCCAATCGCTCGGAACACCTTTTTGAATCAATCCGTTCAATGCCATAGTTGCGCTCCAAACAAAGTTAGAAGCTAATTTATAATCACTAGGATTTTCTACAACACTTGGTCCAACTTCGATTAAAGTTTTCAAGATGCTTTCGGCGAATCTGTCTTGCAACATTGCATCATGAGGAAACGTTAAATATTGTTCCATAACGTGTGTGAACGCATCAACAACGCCATTTTGCAATTGTCTTTTTGGTAAAGAAGTAATCACAGTTGGATCAACAATTGAGAATTTTGGAAACAAAGCGCTTCCGCCCAAAGTTAGTTTTTCATGAGTTGCTTCAATAGTTACCACCGCACCAGAATTCATTTCTGAACCAGTTGCAGGTAATGTTAAAACAGTTCCAAATGGAATAACCTGAGATAAATCGGTAAATAAGATTCGTTTTCTTAAAATATCGGCTTCATCTCCTTCAAATTTAGAAGCTGCCGAAATAAATTTTACTCCATCAATAACGCTTCCGCCACCAACAGCCAAAATAAAATCGATTTTTTGCTCGCGGATAATTTGAACTGCTTTCATCAAAGTTTCAAATCTTGGATTGGGTTCGATGCCACCAAATTCTAATATTTCAATCCCGAATTCTCGGGACTTTAAAGCTGAGGTTACGGCTTCGTGAACGCCATTTTTAAAGATACTTCCGCCACCATAAGCCAATAAAACTTTGGCGTTTTTTGGAACTAATGTGGAAAGTTTTTCTGTTTGTCCTTTGCCAAAAACATAATTGACAGGATTGTATAATTCGAAATTGTTCATTGTAAAAATATTTAGAGTACAAATTTACGAAACGATTGAACGAACAAGTGGTAAAGGAATGTTAATTGGTTTATTTTAATATAGTATATTTGTTATTACTAGATTTTTGTAATTATGTTAGGAAAAGAAAAAATATTAAAAAAAGCTGTTGAATTTAATGAAAAAAAGAACTTTCAAGAAGTTGATAAATTATTGACAGATGAAATACTTTTAAAATATAATGATGTTTTTTTATATACTGAAAAGGCAATTGCCTTATATTGGTTATTTAGATATGAAGATTCTGAAAAATTTGCTAATCTTGCTTATCAGTTAGATTCAAATAATGCAAAAATTAATAATTATTTTGGACATATTAATTTAAAAAAGAAAGAATATAAAATTGCAGAAAAATTTTATAAAAAAGCAATTGAACAAAATAAAGAGTATGCTACTGCATATAATGGTTTAGGCAATCTTTATTTAAATTTAAATGACTATGAAAATGCTAAAATAAATTTTGAAAAGGCAATTGAACTCAATCCAGATGAAGCAATTTTTTATAATAATTTAGGACTTTTTTATTTTAATAAAAAGGATATAGAAAATGCTGAAATTAGTTATTTGAAAGCTATTGAACTTGATCCAAATTATTCAAATGTATATAATGGTTTAGGAAATATTTATAGTAAGAAAGGAGATAATAAAAAAGCAAAAAATTATTATTTAAAATCAATTGAACTAGATCCAAAAAATTCAGCACCTTACTATAATTTATCAAACATTTTATATGAAGAGAAAGAATACAAAAGTGCTAAATCAAATTACTTAAAAAAAGTAGAGCTTATAAATGATGAAAACGATTATTTTGTAATTAAAGCTAAATTAAGAATAGAAGAAATAGATAATATTTTAGAAAGTAAACAATATGAAAAAATAACAACTACAGTAACTAATATTAAAGAGTTGTTGTGTTTTAAAAAAGGAAATATAACCCATTATACAGGAATTTCTATCGCTAAATTTTTAATAATCGATGAAACCCAATTTCGTTTATCAGAAGGAGCTTTTTTAAATGATACTTCAGAAGGAACTATTTTATTTGATTATTTAGATTTTGACACTTCAACTCATAATAATTGTGGGCCAAACGCAGCTGTTTTTTCAAAAAAACCATTTATTGGTAGTTTTGTAAATCAAACTAAAAATAACGATTTAACATTATGGAGAATGTATGGAAAAGAGAACTTGGAGGAAGCAAAAGGTTGCGCAATAACTATTGATACTGATGAATTGAAAGAAAGTATAAAACAAAAATTAAAAAGCAACAGTGATGGTTTAAAAGATTTTGAAGAATTGGAATTTTACAAAGTCGCATACTTAGATAAAAATAAATTTACATTTTCTGAGTCAAAACCTGTTCAAGTTACTAAGTTGAATGCTCTAATGAAAGAGTTGCAATCTGAAGTGACAGAATTTAAAGATAAACCAAATAAAAAACCGCATGAAACATTAAAAATTATTGAATTGTTAAACGAGGTTGCTTATTTGTTTAAAAATGCTGAATATCAATATGAAAATGAAGTTCGTTTAGTGATGAAAGATGCAATAGGTTTTGAAAAAAAGATCGATACATTTTTTACACCACCAAAAGTTTATGTAGAATTAGTTTCAATTGTGCCAATGATAAAGGAAATAACTATTGGTCCAAAAGTAGAACGAGCCGATGAATGGGCTGCCGCTTTTCATTATCATTTTTTAAAGAAAGATTTAAAACCAGAAATTAGTATTTCCAATCTACCGTTTAAATAATTACTTCCTATAAAAATTATTATGATCCACATATTCCCAAACTTTTTCAGGCAATAACGGACGAATATTTTTTTTGTTTTTAATGCTTTCGCGAATAAAAGTTGAGGAGAGTTCGATAACAGGTGCACCAACTCGATGAATTTTATCCCGAAATTTCGGGAGATTTACAAATTGCTCATCAATTTCACCCGAATTCAATCTTGGATAGACATAAATCTCGTGATTTTCTAAAATGTATTCGTAGTTTTTCCATTTGTGAAGCGAATTCAAATTGTCTTCGCCCATAATCAAACAAAACTCGTGTTGTGGAAATTTATCTTTTAAATGCGCTAAAGTATTTACGGTATAATTAGGTTGAGGTAATTTAAATTCAATATCCGAAGGTTTGATTTTTGGATAATCGTCGGTTGCTAAATTCACTAAATGCAATCGTTGGTAATCATCCAATAAGGTATTCTTCTGTTTGTGAGGATTGTGTGGTGTGACAACCATCCAAATTTGATCCAAATCGGAATGTTCTGCCATGTGATTGGCAATAATCATGTGTCCAACGTGAATTGGATTGAAGGTTCCGAAATATAATCCTATTTTCATTTTTTGTTTCACAGAGATTCACAGAGTTTTTTCACAGAGTTCCACGGAGTTTTTTCACAGAGTTCCATGGAGTTTTTTGTGTTTCTCTGTGAATTCCTCTATGTAGCTCTGTGTAATTATTTTTTTTCGATAAATTCCTTTACTAATTCATAAGCTTCAGCTTTGGCCACATCCAAATCATAATTTTTAATGATTTTGTCAAATTGTGGTGCGGTTGCTAATTCAACGTGAGCTTTTGCGATGCGCATATTTATTTTTTCGTCGCTTTCTGTGGAACGTTGTTTTAATCTTCGTTTTAGTTCGTCAACACTCGGTGGTTTTACAAAAACAGCTAATGTTTCTTGAGGAAATTTCGATTTAATTCGCAATCCACCTGAAACATCAATGTCGAAAATTACGTTCTTGCCTTTAGCCCAAATACGCTCAACTTCGCTTTTTAATGTTCCGTAATAGTTGTTGGTATAAACCTCTTCCCATTCAACAAACTCTTCGGCTTTGATGTGTTTTTTAAATTCTTCCCAACTGATGAAATAATAATCTTTTCCATCTACTTCTTGACCTCTTGGCTCACGTGTTGCACAAGATATTGAAAACTCTAAATTCAAATCTTCTTGAGCTAGTAAATGCCTTACTATAGTGGTTTTTCCCGAACCTGATGGCGCTGAGAATACTAATAATTTTCCTTTATTCATTCTTAGTTGTGTTGTCTATTCTCTTTATTCTATTCTCTATCTTCTTAAAGAACATTCAAAACTTGCTCTTTAATCTTCTCCAATTCGTCTTTCATCATCACCACCAATTTTTGCATTTCAGAATGGTTTGATTTAGAACCCATAGTATTGATTTCTCTTCCCATTTCTTGCGTTATGAAACCTAGTTTTCTTCCGTTAGCTTCTGTTCCAGCAAGGGTTTCTATGAAATAATTTAGGTGATTTTCTAAACGAACTTTCTCTTCTGTAATATCGTATTTTTCTAAATAAAAAATTAACTCTTGTTCAAAACGATTCTCGTCAACATTCACTTGAAGTTCTTCAAGAGCCGTTCTCAATCTTGTTTTTACAGTTTCAATACGTTCTTTATCAAATGAGACAGCTTCATTCATTAAAGATAAAATATTTCCGATTCGAGCTTGAAATTCTTTTTCTAAAGAAACACCTTCGTCTTTTCTGAAATTAGCAATATTTTCAAGTGCTTCATCAATGACTTTTTGAATTTCCTTCCATTCGTTTTCGTCAATTTCGTCGCGTTCTGTTTTTAATGCATCAGGCATTCTTACAGCCATTTTCATCAATTCAGTTTCATCGGCATTTGGAATTACTGCTTTCATTTGATTGATGTAGCCTTTTACAATAGGCACATTAATTTTTGATGAGGTTTCTTCGCCAGTCACTTCAATATATAGAGAAAAATCGATTTTTCCACGTTCCAATCTTTGTGAAATTTGGTTGCGTAAACCTAATTCCATTTCGCGGTAAACCGATGGCATTCTTGTATTCAAATCTAAACCTTTACTGTTTAGTGATTTTAATTCTACTGTAATTTTTTTGGTTGGTAATTGCAAAGAGGCTTTCCCAAAACCAGTCATTGATTGTATCATTCTTATGTTTTATAGACTTCAAATATATGAAATAGTGATTAGTGATTAGTGAAAAGTGATTAGTAATTTATCGATTTCAAAGCTATTTACTAATTACTATTCACTTTTTACTCGTTTTTGTGTTACCAAATAAACCCCTGCAAATATTAAAACAGCCGAAAGTAATTTCACCAAACTCAGTTCGTCTTTTCCTAAACTTACAGCAAAAATTGTTGCGAAAAGTGGTTGTAAATAAATGAACACGGCAACGGTTGTTGGTTTTAATTCACGCATCGAAACCAAATTTAATAGATAAGTTAGGAAGGTTGAAAATACTACTACAAATCCAATTTTCCAATAAATATCTGTTGGAATTGTTGTCCAATTTATAGCATCAAATTCACTCCAGCCAAACGGTAAAACCATGATAAATCCGAAAGTATAAATCCATTTTACGAAAGTAAACGCATTGTATTTATCCATTAATTTTTTCACCAAAATCAGGTAAAAGCCATAGGAAATGGCATTGATAAAAACGAGTAAATTACCCAAAGTAGCATTTGGAGCATTAACCATTGATTTTCCGTAAAGAATCAAAGTTATTGTTCCTGCTAATCCTAAAATTATTCCAAATATTTTGCGCTTTTGCATTCGTTCTTTCATAATAATAGCTGAAAGAATTAATACTATCATTGGCGTGGTAACCATTAAAACTGCACCCATTATTGGTGATGTATAGCTTAAACCTTTAAAGAAAGTTAGCATGTTTAAAGCAACGCCAAATAGCGCAGCAGAAATAATTCGAGGGAAATCTTCTCTAGCGATTTTTTCTTTTGGTCCAAAAAAGGAAATCAACCAAAACAACAAAACCGAACCACCAACGCGCATGGTTATAAATCCGAACGGCTCGACATATTTTGGCATTACATCTTTAGCAATAGTAAAGGTTACTCCATAAATTATTGAAACTAATGTTGCGGCAAATAATGCCCAAGTTCTTTTAGACATTTTCTAATGCTTTCATTACTTGTAACATGTTTTGTTGTGTGTTTCCGATGTATATTTTGTCTTGAATTATAAAAACAGGACGACTTATAAAGGTGTAATGTTCTAAAATATACTTGCGATAATCGTCTTCTGTTAAGTTTTTATTCTTCAAATCTAATGACTTGTATAACTGCGCTTTTTTGCTGAACAATGCTTCATAACTTCCAGAAAGCGAACGCATATATTCTAGTTCTTCAATTGTAATTGGATCTTGTTTTATGTCATGATATTTCAAATTTGCACTTTTAGGCAACGATTTTATAATTTTTCTACACGTATCGCAACTCGCTAAATAGTATATGGTATCAGTCATAATTTTTTCTTTTTGCAAAGAAAATTCATTTGAAACTTATAATCTGTATTTTTGTAAAAAAATTGCAATCAATGTCAACATTTATTAAAGAAATACACATTCGTTGGGCCGATTTAGACCCAAATTTTCACGTGCGTCACAGCGCATATTACGATTTTGGAGCACAACATCGTGTTGAAATTCTAGAACAATTAGGAATGTCAATGCGTATCATGCAGGAACAACATTTTGGACCAATCTTGTTTCGTGAAGAATGTATTTTTAGAAGAGAAATGCGAATGAATCAAAAGGTTTTTATCAGCACAAAAGTGGGTAAAATAAAAGAAGATGCTTCACGATGGACGCTTATTCACGAATTTAAAAACGACAAAGACGAACTTCTAGCAACCATTACTGTTGATGGCGCTTGGATGGATACAAAACTAAGAAAAATTGCAAATCCAACACCTCAAATTGCAATTGATGTCATGAATTTAATACCAAAATCAGATAATTTTACACAATTATAAAATCACAAAATGGAAGCAACATTTAAAATTTGGGAAACCAGCAGAAACATTTATTTAAAAATAGTTGAGAACTATTCATTAGAACAATTGAATAAGATTCCGGAAGGTTTTAGTAATAATTTGGCTTGGAATTTAGGACATATTATTGTTTCGCAACAAGGTTTGGTATATAGACTTTCGGGTTTGCCTATGAATGTTTCAACAGAAATGATGGACAAATATAAAAATGGGTCAAAACCAACTGCTACAACCCAAGAAGAAATAGAAGAATTGAAAGTTTTATTGTTTTCATTGTTAGAAAAAACCAAAGAAGATTATTTTAATGGAAAATTCACTTCTTATAACGAATTCACAACTGGAACAGGATTTCATTTAGCAAACATAAAAGATGCCATGGAGTTTAATAATTATCATGAAGGAATTCATTTGGGTTTTATGATGAATATTAGAAAATTTATTTAATTTAAAATACCTTTGTAAAAATATTATTATAATGAAATTCAATACTAAAGTAATACACGGTGGTCAACACCACGAAAAAGTAACTGGAGCTGTAATGACTCCAGTTTTTCAAACCTCAACTTATGCACAAACAAGCCCAGGAATTCCTGTAGGTGATTATGAATATAGTCGTGCTGCGAATCCAACTCGTCAAGCTTTGGAAGATGCTTTGGCATCAATTGAAAATGGAGCAAGAGGTTTAGCATTTGCATCAGGATTGGCAGCTACAGATTGTTTATTAAGAATGTTCAAAGCAGGTGACGAAATCATTGCAATGGACGATTTATATGGCGGAACTTATAGATTATTTACACGTTTATATAAAGATAGTGGTATCAAGTTTCACTTCGTTGATATGAATGATTTTGATAAATTTCAGTCGTTAATCAATGAAAACACGAAGTTGGTTTGGGTTGAAACACCAACAAATCCTTTAATGAAATTAGCCGATATTGCAGAAATTGCAAAAATCACTAAAAAACATAATATCCTTTTTGCAGTTGATAATACTTTTGCAACGCCTTATTTGCAAAAGCCATTAGATTTAGGTGCTGATATTGTAATGCACTCAGCTACAAAATATCTTGGTGGGCATTCGGATGTTATTGCAGGCGCTTTGATTATTAAAGATAAAGCATTAGGCGATGAATTACATTTTAAACAATTTGCAACTGGAGGAACACTTGGGCCAATGGATAGTTATTTGGTTTTAAGAGGAATCAAAACATTACACTTGAGAGTTCAAAGACATTGTGAAAACGGAATGAAAGCCGCCGAATTTTTAAGCAATCATCCAGAAGTAGCTAAGGTTTATTATCCTGGATTACCTGATCATCCATTCCATGATATTGCTAAAAAACAAATGAGTGGTTTTGGTGGAATGGTTTCATTCACATTCACATCAGGTAGAAAAGAAGATGCAATTTCCTTTTTAGAAAAACTAAAAGTATTCACTTTAGCAGAATCTTTAGGTGGAGTAGAAAGTTTAGCGAATCATCCAGCATTAATGACGCATGCATCAATTCCAGAAGATAAACGTCTTGAAGTCGGAATCACTGATGACTTAGTAAGATTAAGTACAGGTGTTGAAGATATAGATGATTTACTTGCCGATTTAGAACAAGCATTTAGATAAAAACAAAAAACCCGATTCATTGTATTGAATCGGGTTTTTTTATTTCTGTTTAAATTATATTAATTTAAATAATAGATGTATCCAAAGTTTAACCAAACATTCCAGTCGTTTGCTCTATTTTCAAGATAAACTTTAGGATCTGGACTTAAACCATCAACCCAGTTTGAAAAGTAGTATTGAAATCTCAAATCTACCATTAAATCTGAAAGTTCAGTTAATTTATATCTTGTTCCTACACTTGAAACTACCGACCATGTTGTTCCACCTTTTACATCAAAAGCATCAATATATTTTATTGGAGTAACTGTCGGCAATTGACCTAAACCAGGACCTAAATCAGATTCTGCTGTTGGTTTAAAGAAACTAAATTGACCACCAAGACTTACAAAAGGAGCCCAACTTCCAATATTTGCTGTAAAATCCCTAATACTGAAAGGGAAAAATTCTAATTGCATTCCGATATTTGTTACCGCAGTACTCCCTTGCATCGCTCTAAGCTGCCTTGCAGTCAATGAAGTTCTTTTGTCTGCAACCCATTCTCCAAAATGTTGAAGATTGGTTTTGTTGTAAGATAATTCACTTCTTAATTTAAAGTGATCATTAAAATAAGTCTCAGGAGTGTAACAGTTACATTCAGCTTTATATGAAAAGTTTAAATAATGGATTAATCCAATACCAAAACCAGTATTTCCTGCATTTGTAGAAATATCGTTTCGCTCTCCATAGTCAGACTGAAATGCTACAGGCCCCATAATACCACCAATTTCATGGGAGAAACCAAACTGAGCTTGTGCCTTGTTGGTTACACCAAACAAAAGCAATAAAGTGACAATAAAATACTTGGTCATTTTCATACAGATTAATTCAATTCTCGACAAATATATAAAAACATCATTCACTAATAAAATAAAATAAAAAAATACTTGTATATCTACGAAAAAAAGCAGAAATAGTTTTAAAACAGGTCATTAATTTCACATATCATTAAAAAATCTTAACAAAAAGATAAAAATTATGAGAATTTAAAAAAAATTGTGCCATTATTTTTATAAAATGTATATTTGTCGAATATTACGAAAACGTTTTCTTAAACATTAATATTATATTTTATGTCACAAAGTATCAACAACTTTATTGAAGCGGTTGCTAAAAGAAACCCTAACGAGCCTGAATTTATGCAAGCTGTTAAGGAAGTTGCCGAAACAGTAATTCCTTTTATTGAAGAGAATAAAAAATACGAAGGCAAAATGCTTTTGGAAAGAATGGTTGAACCAGAAAGAGTAATCATGTTCAGAGTAACTTGGATTGACGACGCTGGTAAAACTCAAGTAAACAGAGGTTACAGAATTCAGATGAACTCTGCAATTGGACCTTACAAAGGAGGAATTCGTTTTCATCCATCTGTAAATTTAAGTATTTTGAAATTTTTAGCTTTTGAGCAAACTTTCAAAAATAGTTTAACAACTTTACCGATGGGTGGAGGAAAAGGTGGAGCAGATTTTGATCCAAAAGGAAAATCTGATATTGAAATCATGAAATTCTGTCAAGCATTTATGACGGAATTATCTAAACATATTGGTGCAGACACTGACGTTCCTGCTGGAGATATCGGTGTTGGTGGAAGAGAAGTTGGCTACATGTTTGGTCAATATAAAAGATTAAGAAATGAATTTACTGGAGTTTTAACTGGTAAAGGAATTTCTTTTGGAGGTTCATTAATCCGTCCAGAAGCTACTGGATACGGTGATGTGTATTTTGCACAAAGTATGCTTGCCACTAAAGGTGATAGTTTTGCTGGAAAAACAGTTGTAGTTTCAGGTTCTGGAAATGTAGCACAATATGCTACAGAAAAAGCTACTCAATTAGGTGGTAAAGTAGTAACGATGTCAGATTCATCAGGTTATATCTATGATGCAGACGGAATTACAGCAGAAAAATTAGCTTATGTAATGGAAATTAAAAACGTAAACTACGGAAGAATTTCTGATTATGTAACTAAATATCCAAACGCAACTTTCGTAGCTGGAAAACGTCCTTGGGAAGTTAAATGTGATGTTGCTTTACCATGTGCTACTCAAAACGAGTTGAATGAAGAAGAAGCTAAAACATTGGTGGCAAACGGATGTATTTGTGTTGCTGAAGGTGCAAACATGCCTTCAACTCCAGAAGCAATGCATGTTTTCCAAAATGCTAAAATATTATTTGCTCCAGGAAAAGCTTCAAACGCTGGTGGTGTTGCAACTTCTGGTCTTGAAATGTCTCAAAACTCTTTACGTTTAAGTTGGACTTCAGAAGAAGTTGATGAAAGACTTAAAGGAATTATGGCGAATATTCACGCTGCTTGTGTGAAATATGGTTCAGATTCTAATGGTTATATAGACTACGTAAAAGGTGCAAATATTGCAGGATTCGTAAAAGTTGCAGACGCAATGTTAGCGCAAGGAATTGTGTAATTAAAACACTAACAAATTTTTATAAACCTTCTCTCTTAATTGGGAGAAGGTTTTTTAATTGATATATATGAAATTACAATTAAATACGTTTATAGTATATTTGTATTTATAAATTGCAATTTACCAAATGATAAAGAAATTTGTTCAAATATTATTTTTAGTACTATTCGTAAATGGCTTTGCTCAAACTAATCCGCAATGGCAAGGTTATTTCTCCTACAACAAAATAACAGATATTAGTCAAGGACAAGATAAAATTTACGCATCTTCAGAGATTTCTATTTTTTCTAAAAATTTAGTTACTAACGATTTAGCTACAACTACATCTGTTGATGGACTGAAAGCAGAAACAATTACAGCAATTCATCATAGCGAAAGTTTTAATAAAACACTTGTTGGAAATAAAAACGGATTACTTTTAGTAATGAATCCTGATGGCAAAATAGTTTTTAAAAACGGAATAGTAGTCGAAGTACCAGTTTCACCATTTCTTAAAAAAATTAATCATTTCTTAGAGTACAACGGTAAAGTTTACATATCATGCGATTATGGAATTTCAGTTTTTGATTTAACGTCAATGGAATTTGGAGACACTTATTATATTGGAAATAATGGTCAACAAGTAAAAGTATACCAAACAACAATTCTTAATGGTGAAATTTTTGCCGTGACTGATATACATGGTATAAAAAAAGCATCTCTTTCAAATCCTAATTTGGTAGATTATAATCAATGGCAACTATTCGATGGCGGTTATTGGAACGGAATTACAACCATTCAAAACAAACTTGTTGGAATGAATACCAATGCTAGACTCTACAAGCATAATGGAACTTTCTTTGAAGAGTTTTTTATCATGAATCAAAGTGGATTAGATATAAGAACTAATGATGATTTTCTAATTGTAACAAATCAAAATTACATTTATATTTTCAATGCTGCTTTGCAACAAACAGTAACTATTAATAGTAATCAATATACTTTAGCACCTGTTTCCTTTAGTTGCGCGACAGTAGCTGACAATCAAATTTTCATCGGAACAAATGAAAAAGGATTGTTAGTATCCTCTTTATCTGCTCCTACAACTTTTCAAGTTATAAAGCCAGATGGTCCAGACAGAAATAATATTTTTAGATTAAAACAAACATCAACAACTCTTTGGGCAACCTACGGTGGTTACTCATTAACTTACGATCCAACATTACTTGAGGAAGGAATAAGTAAATATTCAAGACAAACAGGTTGGAGCAAAATACCTTTTAGTGAATTATTTGGCGCAACCTCTTTGTCAGATATAATAACCAATCCAAAAAATGAAAAAGAAGTTTATGTATGCTCTTTTCATAATGGTTTACTTAAAATAAAAGATGATGTGATCACTTTTTATAATCAAAATAGTGCACCACCAAACGGACCTGAGAACCAACAATTAGTTACACCATTATACGTTTCAGTTAGAATTAATGGAGGCGCATTTGATAGTAAAGGCAGTCTTTGGATGTCAAATTCATTAGTTTTTAAAGGACTTAAAGCATTAAAAAGTGATGGAACTTGGATATCACCCAGTGATTGGCAAAATCAATTAGCATCAGTAACTGAAGAAAGATATTCCAAATTAGCTATAGATAAAAACGATACCAAATGGGTGCCTTCCTACAGAGGAAACGGATTGATTGCATTTAATGAAAATTATGCAAATAAATTTATTAGAATAAGAACAGGAACCGATGGTAATTTACCGATAAATGACGTTAGAGCTGTTGCAATAGATAATAGAAATCAAGTTTGGATTGGAACAGCAAGAGGATTAAGATATATTCCTTCTGCAGATTCTTTTATTAGTGAAACAGAAATCGAATCAAAACCAATTATTATTTTAGAAGATGATTTGGCTCAAGAATTGTTTTATGAGCAATTTATTATGGATATTGCTGTTGATGGCGCCAATAGAAAATGGATTTCGATTGCTGAGTCGGGAGTATATTTAGTTTCGCCAAATGGTCAGGAAACTATTTATAAATTCACAAAAGAAAATTCGCCACTTCCAAGTAATAATGTAAACGATATTGAAATTGATAGTTTTACAGGAGAAGTCTTTTTTGCAACAGATAAAGGATTAGTTTCTTTTAAAGGAACAGCTACAAGACCTAGTGATGATTTAAGTAACGTGTATGCTTATCCAAACCCAGTGAGACCAGGTTTTTCAGGAACAGTTAAGATATCAGGTTTGACTAATAAAGCAGTTGTTAAAATCACAGACATTGAAGGAAATTTAGTCTATGAAACTACTTCAGAAGGAGGTACAATAGAATGGGATACTACAGCTTTTGGAAAACACAAAGTAGCTTCAGGTGTATACATGATTTTAGTTTCTGCAGAAGATGGAATAGATACAATCGTTAAAAAAGTAATGATTATCAGATAATGTTAGTCAAAACTAAAGCAATTGTTCTTTCATCTATAAAATATCAAGAAAAAAGCTTGATTGTAAAATGTTTTACACAAAGTGATGGTTTAAAAAGTTACTTTGTCCAAAGCGCATATTCTGGAAAGAAATCCAATCAAAAAATCGCCTATTTTCAACCTTTAACTATTCTTGAAATTGAAGCCAATCATAAGAACAAAGGCACTTTAGAGCATTTTAAAGAAATAAAACTAGCCACAGCTTATCAAACTATAAATACCGATATTGTAAAAAGTACTATTGTAATTTTCTTGTCAGAGATGTTACACCATAGCATTCACGAAGAAGAAAAAAATGAAGATTTATTTACCTTTCTTGAAACGGCTTTAATTTGGTTAGATACACACGAAGAAACATCCAATTTTCATCTAATTTTACTTTTAGAAACAACAAAATTTTTAGGTTTTTACCCAGATAATTCCGAAACGGATTTTAATTTCTTTGAAATGGTTGATGGCATTTTTTCACCTTTTCAAGGAACAAATTGCCTTAACGAACACGAAACATTTCTCTTCAAAAAACTAATCAATCTAAAATTTGATTCTGACCAAAAGGTTTTCGCAGGAATTGAACGCCAAATTCTTCTAAAAATCTTATTAGATTACTATTCCATTCACCTTGATGGATTTAAAAAACCAAAATCTTTAGACGTATTAAAGGAAGTTTTTTCTTGATACAGATTTATTTCGATAAAAATTCATAAAAAACTTCTCAAAATATTGATAAGAAAAATGTGAAATGAAAATAGTTGTAATTAATACAATACAATTATAAACCACAATGATAGCATAATTATTGAGACCAAGATTGGAAAAAAGTTTGATATAAATTAAACCAATCAATTGGATAACGATTGCATGGTAAACATAAATTCCATAAGAAATTTTACCAAAATAAGTTGTAACACGATGGTTTAAAATGAAATAAGGTTTATTGCTCAATACTCCAATTACTAAACAAAACAGCAACATACTGAAAAGATTATAGTTGCTAGATGAAAATAAATTTACAAAATAATTAGTTGTAAAATAGAGAATAAAACAACTTAAAGAAATATAGATAACTAATTTATTATTAAATAGTTGTGGCTTTTTTAATAATAGAATCGAAATGATACCACTAGACGTAAAATAAAAAAACAGCATAGTGTATTTATATAAAATATTTCCTTCAATAGTAAAATATATCGTAAAGAAAACAATGGTGGAAACTAATAAGAAGAAAATTATTTTTCTTACAGGGAAAAACATTAATACTGGAGCAATAAACAAATAAAATTGTTCCTCAACACCTATAGACCAAAGAATTTCTATAATTCCACCAGGATTGTATAAAGCGGCAAAAACATTCGGCATAAAGAATATAGATAGCAATAATCCCTCATATAAATTATAATTCGTATTGAATCCTCCAGTGAAACCAAATTTTGGAAGAATATAATTGTAATAAGTCAAGCCAAAAAGTAAAATCAAAAAGTAAAGCGGAAAAATTCGTAAAGCTCTTCTAATATAAAAATTTTTTAGCGAAATGGTGTTAGTTGTTTCTTTTTCAAGATAAAGTTGCCTTATAATTAAAAATCCGCTTAATGAAAAAAAGACACAAACAGCTTCATAACCTTTGTGAAATAGTGGCATTGAATTGTAAAACGGAATTTCATGTTTACTACAAAATTCAGAAATATGGAAAATCATTACAAAAACTGCTAAAAAGAAACGTAGTCCTGTAATATTTGGTATTCTTTCCATTTGGAATTCAATTAAAAATTTAAATAAATCACAAATGTGCAATTAATAAATTAATGATGCAAAGTCAATTCAAGCAAAATTCACAATCTACAAACATTTTTAAAGGAAGTTTTTGAATAAAAGATAAATTTAGACATTCTTTCTTGTACAATCGCAAAAACTCATAACTCATAACTCATAACTCACAACTATTTATTACTTTCGCAAACTGATTTAAGATTACGACAAAATGAGCACAAAATTTACTGAATACAAAGGACTTGACTTGCCAACAGTAGCATCAGAAGTTCTTGATTTTTGGAAGAAAAATAACGTTTTTGAACAAAGTGTAACTTCGCGTGAAGGAGCAACTCCGTATGTGTTTTTTGAAGGACCGCCTTCAGCAAACGGATTACCTGGAATTCACCACGTGATGGCTCGTGCTATTAAAGATATTTTTTGTCGCTATAAAACTCAAAAAGGTTTTCAAGTAAAACGTAAAGCAGGTTGGGATACACATGGTTTGCCTGTTGAACTTGGGACAGAAAAAGAATTAGGAATCACCAAAGAAGACATTGGAAAAACAATTTCTGTTGAAGAATACAACGAAGCTTGTAAGCGAACAGTTATGCGTTATACTGACGTATGGAACGACCTTACAGAAAAAATGGGTTATTGGGTTGATATGGAAGATCCGTATGTGACTTACAAATCCAAATATATGGAAACCGTTTGGTGGTTATTGAAACAAATTTACAACAAAGATTTACTATACAAAGGTTACACTATCCAACCGTATTCTCCAAAAGCTGGAACGGGTTTATCTTCACACGAAGTTAACCAACCAGGAAGTTACAGAGATGTTACGGATACAACTGTTGTAGCGCAATTCAAAACTAAAGCAGAAACTTTACCAAGCTTTTTACAAGGTTTTGGTGATGTTCATATTTTGGCTTGGACAACAACTCCATGGACTTTACCATCAAATACTGCTTTGACAGTTGGTCCAAAAATCGATTACGTTTTAGTGGAAACTTTCAATCAATACACTTTTCGACCTGTTAAAGTAGTTTTGGCTAAAAACCTTGTCGGAAAACAATTTGGAAAAGGATTTTTTGCTTCAGTTGAACCTTCTGATTTTGAAAACTTCAAAGAAGGCGATAAGAATATTCCATATCAAATCTTGGCCGAATTCAAAGGAGCTGATTTAGTGGGAATTCGTTACGAACAATTGATGCCATTGGCTTTGCCTTATCAAAATCCTGAAAATGCTTTTAGAGTAATTGCTGGTGATTTCGTTACTACAGAAGATGGAACTGGAATCGTTCATACGGCTCCAACTTTTGGTGCAGATGATGCTAAAGTTGCCAAAGAAGCAACACCTGAAGTTCCACCAATGTTGGTTTTGGATGAAAACGGAAATCCTGTTCCTTTGGTTGATTTGCAAGGTAAATTCATTCAAGGTTTAGGAAATTATTCTGGAAAATATGTTAAAAACGAATATTATAACGATGGCGAAGCTCCAGAACGCTCTGCCGATGTTGAAATTGCTATTCAATTAAAAGAAGAAAATAAGGCTTTTAAAGTTGAGAAATACGTTCACAGTTACCCACATTGTTGGAGAACCGACAAGCCAATTTTATATTATCCATTAGATTCATGGTTCATCAAAGTAACCGAAATCAAAGACAGAATGTTCGATTTGAACGAAACCATCAACTGGAAGCCAAAAGCAACTGGTGAAGGTCGTTTCGGAAATTGGTTAAAAAATGCCAACGATTGGAATTTATCGCGTTCAAGATATTGGGGAATTCCATTGCCAATTTGGAGAACCGAAGATGGAACGGAAGAAATGCTAATTGGTTCAGTAGAAGAATTGTATACTGAAATCGAAAAATCTATTGCTGCAGGTTTCCAAAAAGAAAATCCATTCAAAGGTTTTGTGGTTGGAAATATGAGCGAGGAAAACTACGATTTAGTTGATTTACACAAAAATGTAGTTGATAACATCGTTTTAGTTTCGCCATCAGGAAAAGAAATGAAACGTGAAAGCGATTTAATTGACGTTTGGTTTGATTCGGGTGCAATGCCTTATGCTCAATGGCATTATCCATTTGAAAACAAAGATTTAATTGACGAAAATAAAGCATTTCCGGCCGATTTTATCGCAGAAGGAGTTGACCAAACTCGTGGTTGGTTTTATACTTTACATGCAATCGGAACTTTAGTTTTTGATAAAATAGCTTATAAAAATGTAGTTTCAAACGGATTAGTTCTAGACAAAAACGGACAAAAAATGTCGAAACGTTTAGGAAACGCCGTTGATCCATTCACGACTTTGTCTGAATATGGTCCAGATGCAACTCGTTGGTACATGATTTCCAATGCAAACCCTTGGGATAACTTGAAATTTGATATTGAAGGTGTTGCGGAAGTTCGTAGAAAATTCTTCGGAACTTTATATAACACGTATTCGTTTTTTAGCTTATACGCTAATATCGATGGTTTCAAATATGCAGAAGCAGAAATTCCATTAAACGAAAGACCAGAAATCGATCGTTGGATTTTATCAGAATTACACACTTTGATAAAAACGGTTGATGAAGCTTATGCTGATTACGAGCCAACAAAAGCTGCAAGAGCCATTTCTGACTTTGTTCAGGAAAATTTAAGTAATTGGTACGTTCGTTTATGCAGAAGAAGATTTTGGAAAGGTGAATACGGAACAGATAAAATTGCAGCTTATCAAACGCTTTATACTTGTTTGTTGAATGTGGCTAAACTTTCGGCTCCGATAGCGCCATTTTTTATGGATAAATTATATACCGATTTAGTTAATGCAACTGGAAGCGAGAGTTTTACTAGTGTTCACTTGGCAAATTTCCCTGTTTCGGTTGAAAACTTTGTTGATAAATCATTAGAGAGCAAAATGATGAAAGCACAAACGGTTTCGTCACTAGTTTTATCACTTCGTAAAAAGGAAATGATTAAAGTACGTCAACCGTTGCAAAAGGTTATGATTCCTATACTTGACGAGACGCAGCGTGCTGAAATCGAGGCAGTTTCTGACCTGATAAAAGCTGAAGTTAACGTCAAAGAAATCGAACTTTTAGACGATGCATCAGGTGTTTTAGTGAAGCAAATTAAACCAAATTTCAAAGCACTTGGACCACGTTTTGGTAAGGATATGGGATTGATTTCTAGTGAGATACAAAAATTTTCACAAGAACAAATCAACGAAATTGATGCTAAAGGTGAGCTATCGCTTGTTATTTCAGGAAAAAGTATAATTTTAACATCCCAAGATGTAGAAATATCTTCACAAGATATTCCAGGTTGGTTGGTTGCAAATTCTAACGGAATTACAGTAGCTTTAGATATCACAATTTCTGAAGAATTGAAACAAGAGGGAATAGCAAGAGAATTGGTGAACAGAATTCAAAATATCAGAAAAGATTCTGGTTTTGAAGTAACAGATAAAATTAAAGTTCAAATTCAACGTAATGGAGAATTAGAACAAGCAATAAAGAATAACGAAAGCTATATCAAAGACGAAACATTAACAGAAGAATTAAATTTTACTGATAATTTAGAAAGTGGTATAGAAATTGAGTTTGATGATATAAAAACAAAAATATTAATTTCAAAATAGTATACAGATGGTTGAAGAAATGATGCGATACTCTGATGCTGATTTAGCAGAGTTCAAAGAAATTATCCTTGCAAAAATTGAAAAAGCACAAACGGATTTAGAATTAATTAAAAGTGCTTATATGAATGATTTAAATAATGGTACAGACGACACGTCACCAACATTCAAAGCATTTGAAGAAGGAAGCGAAACCATGAGTAAAGAAGCGAATTCACAATTAGCAATTCGCCAAGAAAAGTTTATTCGTGACCTTAAAAATGCACTTTTCCGTGTGGAAAACAAAACCTATGGTGTTTGTAAAGTAACAGGGAAATTAATTGGAAAAGAAAGATTAAAAATAGTTCCTCATGCTACTATGAGTATTGAGGCTAAGAACTTACAAAGATAATTACTATTTGTATTTACTATAAAACGCTCCAAAAGGGGCGTTTTTTATAGAAATTACAGTACTTTTGCACCACAAAAATCAAAAAATGAAACTTAGGCACGCAGCACTTATCATAATCCTCATATTAGTTGTAGATCAATTCTCAAAAGTATATGTAAAAACCAATTTTTATTATGGTGAATCATATCCTGTTCTAAGTTGGTTTAATATTACTTTTATTGAAAATGAAGGTATGGCTTGGGGAACAAAAATACCAGGTGAATATGGTAAATTATTCTTAACTTTATTTAGAATTTTAGCTGTTGGTGGTATTGGATATTGGTTGTGGGATTCAGTTGAAAAAGGAAAATCTAAATTTTTAATTACTGCAATTGCCTTAATTTTTGCAGGAGCTTTAGGTAATATTATCGATTCTGTTTTATATGGAGTTATGTTTGAAGAAAGTACAAGATATCATCTTGCGACGTATTTCTCAGAGGAACATTATGGAGATTGGTTTCACGGAAGAGTGGTAGATATGTTCGAATTTCCTATATGGGAAGGAAAATTACCTAGTTGGATTCCTGTATGGGGTGGAGAAAATTTTAGATTTTTTAATGCAATTTTTAATGTTGCAGATTTTGCAATTTCAGTTGGAGTTGGAATATTAATATTCTTTAATAAAAGAGCATTTGCTCCAGTAAAACTTCCACCTAATGTTAAGTTCTCTAATACATTAGATGACGATACAATCTAAAACGTAAATATTCTTTTTGGAGTAACACAAAAATCCAATTGAATGTCATTCTGTGAAATATCTTCAATTTTATCTTCCGCTTCAAAGAAAGACAATCCTATTTTTATAGTTTCAGGCTTGCAATTGGATAAAAAATTGTCATAAAATCCTTTGCCATAACCAACTCGATTTCCGTTTAAGTCAAAAGCTAAAAGTGGCACAAAAACCACATCAATTTTTGAAACAGGAACTTCAATTCCATCAATTGGTTCAGGAATGTTATAATTATTTTTCTTGAATTTAGTATTGTCTGTAAGTAGATAATGTGTCATTTCTAAAGTTGAAAAATCACTTTTAGATACCACAATTTCTTTGTCTTTTCCAGCTAAAATTTGAAGAATAAATTCCGTATCAATTTCTTTTTGTTCTTCAATAGTTAGAAACAAATGAAAATAGGTTTTGTCCCAAATGTCTAATGATAGCAATCGATTGGCAATTGCTAAACTTTGATCTTCAATCGTTTCTTGAGATAAAGCTACTCTTAAATCTTTGTACTTTTTTCTTAAATCTTTTTTATACATAAACAGACGACTTCAATTCGTCTATAAAAGTAGTTAAATGTTGCACTTCTACGTGATTCATCAGCACAATTTTGTACCATTTATTTTCATTATTGTGTGTTTCTGGAACTAAATCATACTTTTCAGCAATTTCTCTTGGAATAAATTCAGCGTGGATAGTAACAATATTCATATAAGAATCACGGAAATATTTAATTTCTAATTTGTCCAATTCGTTGCATAAAAATTGCGTTCTCATTTGCAAAACACTAATTTTTTCAAACCATTTGTGCGGACCATAAGTAAACAAAATCATCCAAACGGCAATCGCATTGGCGCCAGAACGACTTCCGCAAAGTGTTAAATCCATTCCTTCTACATATTGTGCTTCTTTGGTAAGTACATTTTCAATCAAACCTTTTCGGCAAATAAAAATTCCTGTTCCATAAGGCGCTTGAAGCATTTTGTGAGCATCAATAGTAATCGAACTAATTTTAGGATTACTGAAATTTATGGTAGAATCTTGATTGCTAAACGGATACACAAATCCGCCATAAGCACCGTCAATATGAAGTTTATAATCTAAATTGTGTTTTTCTAAAATAGTAATATAATCTTCAGGATTATCTACAGAGCCAAACATAGTAGTTCCCATATTTGAAACAACAATGAAATATTTCTTTCCATCATTTTTGGCTTTAACTATGATTTCTTCTAAAGCAATTTTATTAATTTCTCTTTTTTCAAATGAAACTGGAATTTTCAACCAATCCAATTGCAAAAGATTTGCACCTTTCGGAATCGAATAATGAGTATCTTCTGAAGCCAAAATCACAATTTCTTCCAATTTAGCTTCCTTTTTATACATGAAAAAGTTGCGATACATCCAAATAGCTTGAATATTAGCTTCTGTTCCACCAGGAGAAATATAACCATCAAATTCGTTAGGTTTTGCTATAAAAACATCAACGGCAAGTATATTCAAAACCTCTTTTTCTAGTTCGTGAGTTCCTTTAAAAGCACTTTCAGAATCGCCCAAAGTATGGCATCCAATATGATTTGGATTGGCAACAAACGTTTGTAAAACAGGTGCATCTTTCAAAAAATCGGCATCATAAAATACTTTTCCATCCAATTTTGACGCAGGATAACCCAATGAAGTGTCTTTTGCAAAATTGACATTGGCATTCAAAGCTTGTTGAATTTTATTTTTTCGTTCTTCTTTTGGGAGTTTTTTCCAATAAATCATACCTGTAATTTTCACCAAAACTACTTTAACCACTTAATATAAAACATGATAATTGTTAGTTTTAAAGATTGCCAATCGGAATTTGCTTTGTGTAGAATTTAAAGTTAAATTTGTTTGAAGATAATTTACAAAATCTATTTTCTTTATTCTTTGCTCTATTTTCTTAAAAAACAATGAACAACCCATCTTTAGAACTTCAAATACAAACGCTTCCCGATAATCCCGGTGTGTATCAGTATTATGATAAAGAAGATAAAATTCTCTATGTTGGAAAAGCAAAAAATCTCAAAAAACGCGTTTCTTCCTATTTCAATAAAGTACATGATAACGGAAAAACCAATGTACTAGTTCGTAAAATTGTAACCATCAAACACATTGTAGTTTCGTCGGAGCAAGATGCGCTATTGTTGGAAAATAATTTGATAAAAAAACTCCAACCGCGTTACAATGTCTTATTACGAGATGACAAAACTTATCCATGGATTTGCATCAAAAAAGAACCATTTTCTCGGATATTTCCAACACGTAGAATGATAAAAGATGGTTCTGAATATTTTGGACCTTATACCAATTTTAAAACTGTAAATACGATTTTGGATTTGATAAAAGAGTTGTATCCATTACGAACGTGCAATTACGATTTAACCGAAAATAACATTGAAAAAGGAAAATATAAAGTCTGTTTAGAATTTCATATTGGCAATTGTAAAGGCGGATGTGAAGGATATGAATTATTGGAGAATTATCAAAAACAGGTCGATGCTATTCGAGAAATATTGAAGGGAAATTTCAAAGAAAGTTTGAAGGATTTCAAATCCAAAATGCAAGAATTTGCAACCAATATGCAATTTGAAGAAGCGCAAAAAGTGAAAGAAAAAATAGAAGTTCTCGAAAATTATCAATCTCGTTCAACGGTTTTAAATCCGAAAATTTCCAATATTGATGTGTTTTCAATTGTTTCCGATGAAGCTATGGCGTATGTCAATTTTTTACAAATCGCCCACGGAGCTATTATTCGCTCGTACACATTGGAATTAAAGAAAAAACTAGACGAAACCGACCAAGAACTTTTAGAATTGGCTGTTGTCGAACTTCGAGAGCGTTTTCATTTGACTTCTAAAGAAATTGTTTTACCATTTGCATTGAATTTAGGCGAAAATATAAAAATTACCGTTCCACAATTAGGAGATAAAAAGCATATTTTAGAATTATCTGAGAGAAATGCCAAATATTACCGTTTAGATCAATTAAAGCAAATTCAAATTGTTGATCCTGAACGTCACACGAATCGGATTATGGCGCAAATGCAAAAAGATTTACGTCTTTCTGTTGAACCTCGTTATATTGAATGTTTTGATAACTCCAATATTCAAGGAACCAATCCAGTTGCGGCTTGCGTAGTTTTTAAAGACGGAAAACCATCCAAAAAAGATTACCGACATTTCAATATAAAAACCGTTGAAGGGCCAAATGATTTTGCTTCAATGGAAGAAGTGGTTTATCGAAGATACAAACGATTATTAGACGAAAACCAACCTTTGCCACAACTAATCATTATTGATGGAGGAAAAGGACAACTTTCATCAGCATTAAAAAGTATCGATGATTTAGGTTTGCGTGGAAAAATCGCCATTATCGGAATTGCAAAACGTCTTGAAGAACTTTTTTATCCTGGTGATTCGGTTCCACTATATCTCGACAAAAAATCTGAAACTCTCAAAGTTATTCAGTTTTTAAGAAACGAAGCGCACCGATTCGGAATCACATTTCATCGAGACAAGCGAAGCAAATCTGCCTTAAATTCATCCATAGAAACCATTCCTGGAATTGGTGAAAAAACCATGCTCACATTAATAAAACATTTCAAAAGTGTTAAAAGATTGAAATTAGCTTCAGAAAAAGAAATTTCTGACGTGGTCGGTGTATCTAAATCCAAAAAAATTATCGAATTTTACAAAAAAGAATAATCATATGCGTCTAAGATTAAAATTTGGAAGACAAAAAGTGAAATTTAAAATTTTTATTTATTTTTTACTGACGATTCTTTTACCTCTACACTCATTTTCGCAAGACACCATTCAAAGAAAAAAAATAGGATTAGTTTTAACTGGAGGAGGCGCCAAAGGATTTGCTCACATTGGAGTTTTAAAAGTTATTGAAAAAGCAGGAGTCAAAATTGATTATATTGGCGGAACCAGCATGGGTGCTGTAGTTGGAGGATTATATGCCACAGGATATAGTGCTATGCAAATAGATTCCATCTTTCACGACACTAATTTTGATCAACTTTTAAAAGATTATATACCAAGATCTTCAAAAAGTTTTTATGAAAAACGTAACGACGAGCTTTACGCTATTTCATTACCTTTCAATAAATTTAGTGTTGGAGTTCCAATAGCACTTTCAAAAGGAATGTATAATTACAATTTACTTACAAAACTTACCCATTCAGTAAGACATATTAGAGATTTTAACAGACTTCCAATTCCTTTTTTATGTATTGCAACAGATATAGAAACCGGTGAACAATTAATTTTAAATAAAGGATATTTAGCTCAAGCACTTTTAGCCAGTTCGGCTTTTCCAACATTGTTTTCTCCAATTGAAATTGATGGAAAAATGTTAATTGATGGAGGTGTAACTAATAATTACCCTATAGATGAGGTAAAAAAAATGGGAGCTGATATCATTATTGGTGTTGATGTTCAAGACGGATTAAAAGGAAGAAATTCATTGAAAGAAGCTACAAAAATTTTGGTTCAAATTTCAAATCTTCAGATGATTGAAGGTATGAAGGAGAAGATAAAAAAAACAGATATCTACATAAAACCAGATATTAAAGACTATACAGTTATTACCTTCGACAAAGGCCAAGAAATTATTCAAAAAGGAGAAGATGCAGCTTTAAAGGTATTTGATGAATTAAAAAAGTTGAGTTCAGAAACAATAAATTATAAAATTCAGAAACTAAATGTTACTCGAGATAGTTTAGATGTAAAGAGAATAACAATCAATACACTTAAAGATTATACACATGCATATGTAATTGGGAAGCTTGGTTTTAAAAGAGGAAATAAAATTAGCTATGATCAGTTAAAAAAAGGTGTCAATACTCTTGATGCAACTGGAAATTTTAGCACTATTAATTACCAAATCAATGAATTAACAAACGGCGATGATATTAATTTAAATCTAATTGAGAACAAGAATAAAACGTTTTTAAAATTCGGATTACATTATGACGATTTGTACAAAAGTGCAGTTTTAGTTAATTTAACACAAAAAAAACTATTTCTAAGAAATGACGTTTTAGCAATAGACTTGGGGCTTGGAGATAATTTTAGATACAATCTTAACTACTATATCGATAATGGATTTTATTTTAGTTTTGGTTTTAAATCTCGATTTAATCAATTCAATAAAAACGTTTCGACAGACTTTAATGATGGAAATCTTTTTTCTCAATATGCCATAAATTCTTTAAATGTTGATTTTTCAGACATTACAAATCAAGCTTATGTACAAACAATTTTTGCACAAAAGTTTTTAATCGGAGCTGGATTGGAATTAAAACATTTAAAAATTAGATCAAAAACACTAGAAAGTAATAACACTATTTTTGAAAATAGTAATTATGCAAGCGCGTTCGGTTACCTAAAATATGATTCATTTGATAATAAATTTTTTCCAAAAAAAGGATGGTTTTTTGATGGAGATTTGCAAACCTATTTGTATTCTAGTAATTATACAAATCAATTCAATAGATTTTCGATTTTAAAAGGAGAAGCAGGAATCACAAGAACTTTTTATAAAATATTTAATTTAAGACTCCAATCTGAAGCTGGTTTCTCTTTTGGAGAAGATAGTGTTCATTTCTTAGATTTTGTTTTAGGTGGTTACGGATTTAATACAATAAACAATTTTAGACATTTCTATGGTTACGATTTTTTAAGTATCGCAGCAGATAGCTATATAAAATCATTAGCTACAATTGATGTAGAGTTCTTAAAGAAAAACCATATTAATTTTTCAGCAAACTATGCCAATGTTGAGAATAAATTATTTAGCACAGGAAACTGGCTTTCAACACCTAGATACTCAGGATATGCTCTTGGTTATGGGCTTGAAACTGTACTAGGTCCTATTGAAATTAAATATTCCTGGTCTCCAGAATTACCAAAAGGATTTACTTGGATTAATGTAGGATTTTGGTTTTAATAAAAAAGCGCTTATGAACAATCAAAAGCGCTTTTTTTATGTAATAGAAAATATAGTAATCTATCTTTCTTCTTCGTCATTATCAGAATACGAATCTTCTTCGGGACGTGGAGGCGTTTTTAAAACTCTCCAAAAAAAGTAAAAAGTCACTGCTGTAATGATAACTTCTGTTGTTATCATTGTAATTAAGGCACTTGTGTTCATGATGTAAATCTCCCTTCTTTAATACGTTTTTTATAAGCTACATAGACTAGATAAGCAATTGCAATCCATAATAATAATAAACCAATTCTCGAACCGTTTACAAATGTCATTTGAGTGTTTAATTCCTCAATCACTTTAGGATCCGTTGTTTCTGCTATTTTTTGATAAATTTCTTTATTCGTGATTTTATCCCAAATTCCAGGTAAACTTCCAATAAACACACTACCAAGGAAAATTGGTGTTACATATTTTATAATGAATTTATAAATAGAAGGAACCTTTATATCCGCACCATCCATAATTTCTTTCCATCCTTTGTCCATTCCAAAAACCCAAGCAAACAAGATGATTTCTATTAATGCAAATACTACCAATGAAACTGTTCCTGCCCAATAATCATATTCGTCAAAAACACCATAGTTAAAGAATAAAACGGTAGGAAGTCCTAAAAGGAAAACCACCAAACCAAATGTCCATGCTGCCTTTTGAGTTTTCCATCCAAATTCATCTTTTAAAAATCCCATTACTGGAGTTCCCATAGCAAGTGATGAAGTGATTCCTGCAAAAAACAATAAACCAAACCAAGCAACACCTGCAAAAACAGCTAAAAATCCACCCCATTGTTCAAATAAAAATGGTAATGTTTTAAATCCAAGTCCAAGTCCACCAGAAGCAGTCATTTCAACTACTTTGTCAATTCCTAAATACCCAATAGCAATTGGAATCAAGATAGCTGAGCCTAATACAACTTCTACAAATTCGTTCATAAATCCTGCACTCATAGCGTTCAATGCAATATCATCTTTAGATTTCACATAAGAAGCATAACAATGAATGGAACCCATTCCAACAGAAAGGGTAAAGAAAATTTGTCCTGCTGCTGCTAGCCAAACTTTTGCACTCCAAATGGTGTCAAATTGAGGTGTCCAAAGAAAGTTTAATCCAGCAATACCATCTAAAATAGCACCTTCTTCACCAGCTTTTAATGTAATTGCTTTGTAAGCTAAGAAAACACCAAAAATAATTAACAAAGGCATGCCGATTTTAGCAACTTTTTCAACACCACCACTTAATCCTTTAGATAAAATCCAAGTGTTTAATAACAAGCAAATTATCCAAAAAATAATTGGTTCAATCGTTGTTAATGAAACATAATCACCAAAAAAACCAGCTACTTGTTCTTGAGTTTGTCCAGAAAAACTTCCAGAAATGGAATGCCAAACCCATGATAAAGTCCACGATTCCAAATAGCAATAATATGAAGCTACTGCCACATTTGTAAAAATTCCAAAAACCCCAATATACTTCCAAAATTTCCTTTTATCCATAGAATCTAGGATAAATGGTGTGGAATGGTGACCATTTTTTCCTCCAAATCTTCCCATACTCCATTCTACAAACAATAGCGGTATTCCCATTAAAAGGAAACACACCAAATAGGGAATTATAAAGGCGCCACCGCCATTTTGAACTGCCTGAACAGGGAATCGTAAAAAGTTTCCTAATCCAACAGCATTTCCTGCCATTGCCAAGATTAGTCCAACTCTAGAACCCCAGGATTCTGCTTTTTTCGACATAATATGAGTTTTTAGTTAGTATTTTAGTTTTTCAAAGATAAAAAAATTGTAATACTAAATAAGGTTTTCAAAAAAAAGGCATTTAAAATAATTTTAAAACATTCAATTAAAGAATTATTTTTTTTCCGATATTTGTTAAATGAAAAAATGGGACAACTTACTTATCCATTTAAAATTCCTCATCAAGAGAAATCCTGAATGAGTTGGTTTAATATGCAAATAAATCAATGTAGCAATTAACCAATTACTGCATTTTCAAATTGTTTAATCAAATAAATTTAGAAAAATGCCATTTTATCACAAACTTGGAACTATTCCACCTAAACGTCATACACAATTCCGAAAACCAAACGGCGATTTGTACTATGAACAGCTTTTTGGAACAGTTGGTTTCGACGGAATGTCAACCAATTCCTACCACGAACAACGACCAACGCAAGTAAAAGAAATTCGTTCACAATATAGCGTTGCGCCAACTATTGCAAAATCTAACAATATTCAATCCTATAAATTAAGAGGTTTTGATGTTGCACCGCAAGACGATTTCTTAGAAAGCCGCAAAATTGTACTTACCAATTCCGATTGTCACATAGTTTTAGCAGCACCAAGAAAATCAACAACCGATTATTTCTATAAAAATACCGATTCTGATGAAATGATTTTCATTCATCAAGGCTCAGGAAAATTAAGAACCATCTACGGAAATCTCGATTTCAAATACGGTGATTATTTAATCGTTCCTCGAGGAATTATCTACAAAATCGATTTTGATACTGAAGAAAATCGTTTGTTCATTGTTGAATCTCACGCACCAATTTACACTCCAAAACAATACCGTAATTGGTTTGGACAAATGTTAGAACACGCACCATTTTGCGAAAGAGATATTCGCCGTCCGTATGAATTAGAAACCAACAACGAATTTGGAGATTTCATAATCAAAGTAAAAAAGAAAGACGAAATTTTCGAAATGGTTTATGCTACACATCCGTTTGATGTCATTGGTTATGATGGTTTCAATTATCCGTATGCGTTTTCCATCCACGATTTTGAACCAATTACTGGTAGAATTCATCTTCCACCACCAATTCACCAAACATTTGAAACATCGGCTTTTGTAATATGCTCATTTGTTCCAAGACTTTACGATTATCATCCGCTTTCAATTCCTGCGCCATACAATCATAGTAATATCGATGCAGATGAGGTTTTGTATTATGTTGATGGCGATTTTATGAGCAGAAACGACATAAAACCAGGAAATATTTCGCTTCATCCTGCCGGAATTCCACACGGACCACATCCAGGAGCGGCAGAAAGAAGCATTGGTAAAAAAGAAACGCTTGAGTTAGCCGTAATGGTTGATACTTTCAAACCTTTAATGGTTACCGAAGAAGCTATGAAAATTTCTGACGACGATTATTTTAAATCGTGGTTGGATTAATTAATAATTATAACCCTAGTAGGGTTTAAAACCCTGTTAGGGTTAAATAAAAATATTTTAACAATGGCAAAAGAAGTAAAATCCGTAGAATACGGACTAGAAAAAATATTTAGTGGAGCACAAGATTTTCTTCCACTATTAGGAACAGATTATGTTGAATTTTACGTTGGAAACGCAAAACAATCAGCACATTATTACAAAACAGCCTTCGGATTTCAATCGCACGCATACCGTGGATTAGAAACAGGTTCTAAAGATTCTGTAAGTTATGTTCTTAAACAAGACAAAATTCGTTTGGTTCTAACAACTCCATTAAACAGTAGCTCACCAATTAATGATCATTTGCGCAAGCATGGTGATGGTGTAAAAGTAATAGCACTTTGGGTAGAAGATGCAAAATCAGCTTGGGAAGAAACAACAAAACGTGGTGCTGTTTCTTTTATGGAACCAACTGTTGAAAAAGACGAGCACGGAGAAGTCATTCGTTCAGGAATTTATACTTATGGCGAAACGGTTCACATATTTGTAGAACGAAAAAACTATAATGGTGCTTTTTTACCAGGTTTCGTAGAATGGAAATCTGAATATAATCCAGAACCTCTTGGACTAAAATATGTAGATCATATGGTAGGAAATGTAGGTTGGGGACAAATGAACCAATGGGTAAAATGGTATGAAGATGTAATGGGATTTGAAAATTTCTTGTCTTTTGATGATACTCAAATCCATACCGAATATTCAGCTTTAATGAGTAAAGTAATGAGTAATGGTAACGGAAGAATTAAATTTCCAATAAACGAGCCGGCAAAAGGAAACAAAAAATCACAAATTGAAGAATATCTAGATTTTTATGAAGATTCAGGAGTTCAGCATCTAGCCGTTGCAACAGATGATATCATCAAAACCGTTGCAGGATTAAAAGCTAGAGGAGTAGAATTTCTACCGCCACCTCCACAAGCATATTATGATGACATTCCAAACAGACTTGGAGTTCACAGAGATATGATGAAAGAAGACATCAAAGAATTGCAAAAACTATCTATTTTAGTTGATGCAGATGAAGATGGTTATCTTTTACAAATATTCACAAAACCAGTAGAAGACAGACCAACCTTATTTTTTGAAATAATCCAAAGAATGGGTGCAACTGGATTTGGAGCTGGTAATTTTAAAGCTCTTTTTGAGTCAATAGAAAGAGAACAAGCTTTGAGAGGAACTCTATAAAAGTTAAAAATTATTAAACAATCATCAAATTACAACGTTATAGTAGTGTTGTTTTTGTCAAATAAATGTTAAAGTTTGTTTTTCATTGAGAATAATTCAAAAACAACCCTATCTTTGTACTCACAAAACGAAAAGGAGTGGTTTCCTTACTAGTTTTATATAAGTTTTTCATAATTTATAGTTTTTTGGTTGGTTAATAGCATAAAAACTCCGTCAATATTTGACGGAGTTTTTTTGTTTTAATACATTTGGAACAGAAATTGTATTACAGTTATAAAATCAATTAAAAAGTATTTTAAAATGAAAAAGATAATTATACTAGCACTTCTTTTTTTAACTGTGAGTTTTGATTCTCAAAGGCCATCAGCATTTGATGTAGGAGAATGGTTTAAGTTTAGAATTCATTATGGATTAGTGACTGCAGGTTACGCTACACTTGAAGTAAAAGAAGCTACAAAAAACAACAAGAAAGTTTTTCATGCAATTGGTCGCGGATATACAACAGGTATGTCAAAATGGTTTTTTAAAGTTGATGACAACTATGAGTCTTATTTTGACAAAGTTACAGGAAAACCCTACCATTATGTAAGAAAAATTGATGAAGGAGGTTATACAAAAAATCAAGAAGGCTTTTTTAATCAAGATAAAAATACTATCTTAGTAAAAGATTATAAAAACGATACTAACAAAACATTTACTACTCCAGAAAATGTTCAAGATATAGTATCTACCTTTTATTATCTTAGGAATCATCCAAATGTTGATAAATTAAAAGTGGGTGAATCTATAGCAATCGACATGTTTTTTGACGATGAAACAACAAAATTTAAGTTAAAATTCATAGGTAGAGAGGATTTAGACACTAAATTTGGAACAGTTCCATGTATGATTTTTAGACCGTTGGTGCAATCTGGTAGGGTTTTTAAAGAACAAGAAAGTCTAACTGTTTGGATATCTGACGATGACAACAAACTTCCTTTAAGGATAAAAGCAAGTTTAGCTGTAGGATCTCTCAAAGCAGATTTAGAATCTTTTAAAGGATTGGCTAATCCATTTACAATAAAAGTAAAAAAATGAACACAGAAACAACTCATTTAATTGAGGAATTAGAAAAAAAATTTGATGCCATAAATCAAAAAACGGACACTCATCTAGAAGGTTTGCTTTGGTCAAAACCAATAACTTATTGGGATTATATTCAAACAGATGCTTTATTAAATTTACAAACTCAAAGAACCATTTTGCCAGACGAAATGGTTTTTATTATGTATCATCAAGTCAATGAGTTATTGTTTAAAATGATTCTTTGGGAAATAAAACAAGTTTGTCATTGCGAAAAACTTGAAACAAAATTTTTCGCTGATAGATTAACTAGAATTTCTCGTTATTTTGATATGCTAACTACTTCATTCGATATTATGGGAGACGGTATGGAGGTAGAACAATATATGAAATTTAGAAACACTTTAACACCGGCAAGTGGTTTTCAATCAGCTCAATATCGATTAATTGAATTTTCTTCAACGGATTTGATTAATTTAATTGATTATCGTTTTAGAGCAACAATTGATAGAAACACACCGTATTCTCATGCATTTGAACACTTATATTGGCAAGCCGCAGGAAAAGATTATCATACAGGCGAAAAGTCATATTTAATTCTAGAATTTGAACGAAAATATAAAGACGAGTTTCTGCGTTATATGGAAGAATATAACACTATAAATATTTGGAAAAAATTTAAAGAGCTACCAGAAAGCGATCAAAAAAATCCTGAGTTAGTTGCAGCTATGCGTCATTATGACAAAACTGTAAACATCACTTGGGTAATGGGACATTTGAATGCGGCCAAAAAATATATTGAAAGTGGGCATGGTTCAGGAGAAGCAACTGGAGGAAGTGATTGGAAAAAGTACATGCATCCAAAATACCAAAGAAGAATTTTCTTTCCAGAACTTTGGAGCGAAGAAGAATTGAAAAATTGGGGTGAAGATTGTTAAAATAAAAAACTCATATTGAAAAAAATAGCATTATTTTTAATTGTTTTATTTTCCGTGTATTCTTGTAAAAATACTCAGGAAGATTTTGTTATTGAAGATAGTGAACCTTACAAACCAATTGTTGATTACGGATTTCATTTTGATCAATTTAATGTGCATTTTGATACGATAGGACGACAAGATACTTTTGAAAAAATTTTAAAAAAGCAAAATCTTAATGGGAAAAACGCTTCCGAGATTTTAAAAATTATTAAAGACTCTTTTCCAACAAGCGTTGTATTTAAAAGACCTTATGTTTGTTTACGCTCAAAAGATAAATATAACAAACTTCAATATTTAATTTATCAACCCAATAGAATAGATTATTATTTAGTTGATTTGACAGATTCTGTTGTTGGGTTTAAAAAATCTAGACCTTTAACTTTTAAAGTAAGAACTGTCGCAGGAGAATTGACAGGGCCATTAACTAAAACTTTAAGAGACTTAAAAATTGATCCTACATTATCTGGAAAGCTTACCAAAGTTTTTGCTTGGTCTATTGACTTTTTCAAATCTAAAAAAGGAGATAAATTTGCTCTGAGTTTTACAGAAAGATATATAAACGATACTATTTATGATGGTGTAGATAGTTTAAGAGCTGCTTTTTTTGAATACAAAGGAGAGAAAATTTATGCCTTTCCATTTATACAAGAAAGAGGTGGAAAAGTTGATTATTATAATGACCAAGGAAAAGCTTTAAAGAACTTTTTCCTAAAAGCACCATTAAAATTCGTTCACATTACTTCAAAATTTTCTAAAAACAGATTTCATCCAGTTCAATTAAAATGGAAACCTCATAAAGGAACCGATTATGCCGCACCAACAGGAACGCCAATTATGACAACAGCTGCTGGAGTTGTAGAACAAGCAGGATACACTGCGGGTAATGGTAATTTTGTAAAAGTAAAACACGACAAAACTTATGCAACTCAATATTTACACATGTCAAGAATTCTTGTAAGAAGAGGACAAAGGGTAAAACAAGGTGAAGTAATCGGTAAAGTCGGTAGTACAGGATTGGCTTCTGGACCACACGTATGTTATCGTTTCTGGAAAAATGGCGTTCAAGTGGATGCATTAAGGCTAAAGCTTCCAAATTCACAACCAATGGAAAGTAGAAATCTTCCAAGATTTAAAGAACAAATTAGACCTTTGAAGAGAGCATTAGATAGTGTTGCAGATTTAAAATTCAGTAATTAATTTTATAATTAAAATAATTTTTATCAACTACAACGTTTGCATAACTTTTTACACACACAATTTTATTTTAGTGTAACTTTATCTGTAATCTTTTATTTAATTTTGTTTTTCAAAATTAATAATTATGTCTTTACAGAACACTAATCCTACACATACAAAAGCTTGGAAACAACTTGAAAATCATTTTACTAAAATGGAAAATAGTTCCATAAAAAAAATGTTTCAAAATGATGAGAAAAGAGCTGAAAAATTCCACATTCAATGGAATGATTTCTTAGTAGATTATTCAAAAAACAATATCAATCAAGAAACAATAGATTTGTTACTGAACTTAGCTGATGATGTTAATCTAAAGGATGCTATTTCAAAATATTTTGCAGGTGATTTAATCAATCAAACAGAAAATAGAGCTGTTTTGCATACAGCATTGAGAGCTCCAGAAAATGAGGTGATTCTTGTTGATGGAATAAGCGTTATGCCTGAAGTTTTTGAAGTTAAAAATAAAATCAAAAATTTTACGAAAGAAATTGTTTCAGGAGAGAGAAAGGGATTTACTGGAAAACCATTCACAGATGTTGTAAATATCGGAATTGGAGGCTCAGATTTAGGGCCAGCAATGGTTGTAGAAGCCTTACAATATTATAAAAACCATCTAAATGTGCATTTTGTTTCTAATGTAGATGGTGATCACGTAAATGAGATAATTAAAAAATTAAATCCCGAAACTACACTTTTTGTAATTGTTTCTAAAACTTTTACAACACAAGAAACCCTTACTAATTCTGAAACGATTAGATCATGGTTTTTAAAATCGGCCCAACATGAAGATGTTGCTAAACATTTCGTAGCAGTTTCAACAAATATCCAAAAAGTAACAGAATTTGGAATTGACACAAATAATATTTTTCCAATGTGGGATTGGGTAGGAGGACGTTTTTCACTTTGGAGCGCAGTCGGATTATCTATTTCTCTAGCCGTTGGATTTGATAATTTTGATAGTTTATTGAAAGGAGCCAACAAGATGGATGAGCATTTTAAAACGGAGACTTTTGATAAAAACATCCCGGTAGTTTTGGCTCTATTAAGTATTTGGTACAATAACTTTTTTGGTGCAGAGAGTGAAGCATTAATTCCATACACACAATATTTACAAAAATTAGCTCCATATTTACAGCAAGGTATTATGGAAAGTAATGGTAAAAGTGTTGGAAGAGATGGTAAACCAGTAAATTATCAAACTGGAACTATTATTTGGGGTGAACCAGGTACTAATTCACAACATGCCTTTTTTCAATTGATTCATCAAGGAACAAAATTGATTCCGACTGATTTCATAGGTTATGTTAAACCTTTATACGGCGATAATGATCATCATGATAAATTAATGTCCAATTTCTTTGCTCAAACAGAAGCTTTATTGAACGGAAAAACACCAGAACAAGTAAAAGCCGAATTTGATAAACAAGGAGTTTCAACTGAAAAAGCGGAATTCCTTTTACCATTCAAAGTTTTTTCTGGTAATAGACCTACAAATACTATTTTAATTCAAAAATTAACACCAGAATCATTAGGTTCATTGATAGCTTTGTACGAGCATAAAATATTTGTTCAAGGAGTTATTTGGAATATTTTTAGTTATGACCAATGGGGAGTTGAACTTGGAAAACAGTTGGCTAATTCAATTTTAGAGGAAATAAACTCTAAGAGTGTTAACCAACACGATAATTCAACATCTTTTTTACTTAAATATTTCCTTGATAATAAGTAGTTTATTATAAAAATAATCTTAATTTCAACCTCAATATTTTAATATATTGAGGTTTTTTTATTGATTTTCATAAAATATTCATTTTTTCACAAAACTTTTCTCTAAATGGAATATTGACTAAGAAAAACGCAATAAAAAATACTTTCTTAACATTAACTTAACATACATAAAGTAATAAAGTTAGAATTTTGCAAAAACAATTTAAAAACCAAAACAACATGAAAAAAATTACAACTAATTTATTTTCAATAGTTTTTCTTTTAATGGCAACAGTAATGTTTTCTCAAGGGAAAATTAAAGGAACAATATTAGAAAGTGAATTAAATGCAGGATTACCTGGTGTAAATGTAGTAGTAAAAGGTTCTTCAACCGGTGCTTCAACAGACATTGATGGGAAATTTACATTAAACACTACAGCTTCATCTGGGCAAGTAGTTATTTCTTACATCGGTTACAAAACACAAACAGTTAATTTCACAGTTAAAAATGGAGAAACAGTTGATTTAGGATCAATAAAATTAGCTTCTGATGCAAGTCAATTGGAAGAAGTTGTCCTAATTGGAAAAGGTGTAATTGATTTAGCTAAAGATAGAAAAACTCCTATCGCTGTTTCAACTATAAAAGCATCTGAAATTCAAGCTAAAGTTGGAACAATGGATATCACACAAATGATGGTAAACACACCATCAGTTTATGTAGCTGGACAAGCAGGTGGATTCGGAGATTCAAGAATTAGCGTTCGTGGATTTCAACAAGATAATACAGCATTTTTATTAAATGGTCAGCCAATTAATGGAATGGAAGACGGAAAAATGTATTGGTCGAATTGGTCTGGAATGGCTGATATTGCTAATGCAATTCAAGTACAAAGAGGTTTAGGTTCTTCTAAATTAGCAATTTCTTCAGTTGGTGGAACAGTAAATTTTATTACTAAAGCTACTGACATGAAACAAGGAGGATTCTCCTCTGTTGGAATAGCTAACGATGACTATCTAAAAACAACTCTTGCTTATAATACTGGAATAAGCAAAAAAGGATGGGGTGCAAGTTTCATGTTATCTCACTGGCAAGGTGATGGTTATAATGACGGAACAAGAGGTGAAGGACAAAATTATTTTATCTCTGTTGGATATAAAGCTAGTGACAAGCATAACTTTAATTTCTTAATTACTGGTGCTCCTCAAGCTCACGATCAAAATTTTTCTAAAAGAATTTCAGATTATTTAGGATTTGGAAGAAAATATAACAATAACTATGGTTATTTAAATGGTCAATATATTTCAGAAAGAACTAATTTTTATCATAAACCAGTAGCTAACTTTAACTGGGATTACAAAATTTCTGATAAAATGGAATTATCAACTGTTTTATACGCTTCTTGGGGTAGAGGTGGTGGAACTGGAAACTATGGTAGAGGTAAAAAAAGTATATCTCAATTTAACCCATATACTGGAGCAAACCAATCAACTTATATAGATTTTAATACTATATATAATAACAATAGTATTGATGCTGATGGATTAGGAGATCCAAACTCATCAACTAATTATGTTATTAGAGCTTCTATGAATAATCATAATTGGTATGGTATAGTTTCTAATTTAAAAACTAAAATTAACGAAAATTTATCTTTAAATCTTGGATTGGATTTAAGAACATATAATGGAACTCACTACAGACAAGTTGCAGATTATTTAGGATTAAAAGGATGGAGAGAATCAAGACCATTAAGAGGAGATAACGATCAACCAACTACAAATGTTGTTTTCAACACTGTTAATGAATATTATCCAGCTGAACCATGGACTGCTTCAGTAAATAATATTGGAGAATCACAAAGAATCGATTATGATTACAGTGAAACTATTTCTTATGGTGGTATTTTCGGACAATTAGAGTATAGTAAAGATAATTTATCTGCTTTCTTCCAAGGATCTATTTCTAATCAATCTCACCAAAGATTTGATAGATATGATTATTTACCAGAATTTAAAGATTCAGACAAAGTAAACAATATGGGTTACAATGCTAAAGCTGGTGCAAGCTATAAAATTGGAACAAATCACTCAGTTTATGTAAATGCAGGATACTATAACCGTCAACCATATCATGATAACATTTATTTAAATTTCACAAATGAAGTAAATCCATTAACTTCAAATGAAAAAATTCTTGGACTTGAGGCAGGTTATAATTATAAGTCTAAAAGATTCAATGCTAGTGTAAATGCTTACAGAACATCTTGGGAAGATAGAGTAGTTTCTTCATCAAGAACAATTACAGCTCCTGCAGGTCAAACTATTGGAACAACATTTTTACCTTTTGGTGAATTAGTTTATACGTCTAATTTAGGTGTTAAACAATTACATACAGGTGTTGAATTAGATTTCACATACAAACCAGTTGATAAACTTGATTTAAGAGGTTTCGCTTCTATTGGAAATTGGGAGTATCAAGATAAATCAATAACCAGACAAACTGATGACAACCAAAATTTATTATTAGAAACGTTAGTTGATGTTGATGGTGGAAAAGTTGGTGATGCAGCTCAAACTACATGGGGATTAGGAGCTAAATATGAGATTTTCACTAGATTCTCTATCGATGCAGATTGGAGAAACTATGACGATTTATATTCTAATGTTGGTGCAGTTAAAGAAAATTTATTGTTACCGTCTTATGACTTAGTTGACGCAGGAATTTCTTATAAAATGTTAGTAGGTAGTAATAAAAAGGACTCAGTTGTTTTCAGAGTGAACGTTAATAACGTTTTTGATGAAATATACTTATCTGAATTAAGCAGCAATGTTAAAGCAACTGATAGAATTAACCCTACTAGTACAACAGACTTTTCTACCTACGAATCTAAAGGAAGATTATATAAAGGTGTTGCTGATGCAAATCAAGGATACTTTGGTTTTGGCAGAACTTGGAACGTTTCTTTACGCTACAACTTCTAATTAAACAAGTTTAAAATTAATATTAAAAAACGGCATTCTTAATTAAGAGTGCCGTTTTTTTATTCTTTTTTTTCTATATTTGTTAAAACAAAAAATAAATTTTCATGTATAATTTCATTCAAAAATCTCATTCCGGTTGGGCATATTTAGCACTTTTATTATTAGTACTTGCAGTTGTTAATTCAGTTATAGGAATGTCTTCTAAAAAAGAGTTTACTGCTAAAGACCGAAAAATTGCTCTTTTTGCATTGATAGCAACTCACATACAATTGGTACTTGGATTAATTTTGTATTTTATTTCTGAAGTTGGAATGAAAGCATTTTCTACTGAAGGAGCAATGAAAATTCCGGAATTAAGATTAACAATGCTAGAGCATCCATTAATTAATATTATTGCAATTACACTGATTACTATTGGATGGTCTAAACATAAAAAAGGAGCTACAAATGAATCTAAATTCAAATCAATAACTTTATTTTATGGTTTAGGTTTGGTTTTAATTCTAATAAGAATTCCTTGGAAATTATGGTTATAAAATAAAAAGCAAGTCCTGAAAAGGACTTTTTTTAGCGATGTCAAATTACTACTACTTACAAATTGGTATTTTGGTATTATTTTTGGTCTTAAGTTTTACTATTATGAAAAAAAGCACACCAATATTTTTATTTTTTTTATGTTTCTTATTGTTCTTTTCAAGTTTATCTTTTAAAGCTCAAAACGGAAATTTAAGAGATTTAAAAAAACAGAAAACAGATTCCATAAAAAAAGATAATATTGTATCTGAAACTATTGAAATAGATAGCACTTTAGTTTATAAAGGAAAGTTTAAACCTTATAAAAAGAAAGCTCACGCTTCTTATTACGCGGATAAATTTAATGGAAGAAAAACAGCAAGTGGTAAAAAATACGATAGTACAAAACTAACAGCAGCTCACAAAAAACTTCCTTTTGGAACCATTTTAAAGGTAACTAACGAGTTGAATGGAAAATCTGTAATCGTTGAGGTAAACGACAGAGGTCCGTTTGTAAGAGGAAGAGAAATTGATTTATCAAAAAGAGCTTTTATGAGTATCGTTAACAACAAAAGATCAGGATCGGTTATTGTAACAATTGAAATACTTCAAAAATAATCTACCAATTTTTAAATGGATTTTGACTTAGATAAGCATTATAATATCGTTCATCATTGGTAACTTCATTTCCTATCCAATCAGGTTTTAAAATTGCTTCATTTTCGTTTTCTAGTTCAATTTCAGCGAGAATTAATCCATCGTTTTCTCCATGAAATACATCAATTTCAATAATGTGTTTCCCTGATTTTACTTCATATCGTGTTTTTTCAATTACACCTTTTTCGCACAATTTCAAAAGAGACTTTGCCTCTTCAGTAGCTATTTCTTTTTCCCATTCAAAACGTGAAACACCACTTTCACTACCAATTCCTTTTATAGTAATAAATCCTTTATTGCCTTTAATTCTAATTCTAACCGTTCGCTCCGGATTTGAATTCAAATATCCTTGAGCTATTTCATTTTTAGATGAATATTGGTTTAAAAAATCTAAAGAAGTGACTAAATATTTACGTTCTATTTCTATCATTTCAAAAAAACTATTGATGTTAAATTTAGTACCAAGTTAAGAAAATTCTAACTTTGAAATTGTATTTTTACAATAATTATAAATTTAGTATGAATTTACGCCACAAAATAAAATCTCAAATAACGTTAGAACAATTATTTGAAAAAAATCTAACGCATGTTGTAAACGAATCTAGAAACGATTTGTATTTTCTTGTGGATTTAGTTCACCTTTTTCGCCCAAATAATCCAAAAGCTGTTGAAACGGTTTCAATTTCTAAGTTGATTAATTTTTTAAAAGAAAATCCATCTCAAAAAAACTTTTTCAATAATTATTTAACCGCCATTTTACAAAATAGAAAGTTTACCAATTTTTTATCCGACGCTGGAATTCTTCAAAATACCGATTTTATATATGAGGTTAAAAAACGAATTTTCGCCAAAATATTACCTTTTCAACCTCAAGAAGACACTTTAGAATTTGTTTTAAATCAAGTTTTTTATCGCAGTTCAGATGCTATTTGGGTAACCAAAATACCGCAAGATGAACTTAAAGAATTGTTTGAACTTATCGATTTGTCAGATATTTACGCTTCAACAAATGAAAATGCGCCTCTTTCGGAAATCATGAGCGCTATGGGATTGCTTTCGCAAAGAATGAGTGGTCATGCTATGGATAGCGAAGTAATCATGATGACACCTGAATATAGCAATCAGGAAAGTCCGTTTGTGGCTTTAGAAAAAGAATTGTACACTATTTTTAATCAAATTAGAACCTCCGAAAACCATTACATTCCAACAGATAATGAAAACTATAAACAAGCCTTAGTTCTACATAAACAATGCGATGAATACATCGACAAGGCTTTCAACAATAGTTCGAAATTTGGAATATCCTTGCGTGTCAATCAAAGCTTACTTAAAATTAGACAACAATTGTACCGATTGAAGATTTTACTACCACTTTTAACTGTTAATAATTCCTCCGAAAAGATTGGTAATACTATTAATTTGGCTTTAAAATTAATCAAGTACAACTGTCATAAAAATAATATCCGTCAACTTATTGGTGAAAGCACACAATTAATTTCTTACGAAATAACCCAGCATACAGCTAAAACTGGTGAGCATTACATTACAGAATCGTCAAAAGAATATTTCTCGATGCTAAAAGCTTCTGTTGGTGGCGGAATTATTGTTGGAATACTTTGTATCATCAAATTACTATTTTCAAAAGTTGAAACTAGTGGTTTTGGTCATGCTTTTTTATACAGTTTGAATTATTCGTTGGGTTTTATAGCTATTTATTTATTAGGATTTACTTTAGCAACAAAACAGCCTGCAATGACCGCTTCAACCATTACAACAGCTTTGGATTCTGGTATGAAAAAAATGACTAAAAACGAAAGTAAACACAGTTCTTTCGCTCATTTATTTGCTCGGTTGTTTCGTTCACAGTTCATTGCTTTTGTTGGAAATGTTCTTATTGCTTTTCCAGTATCATTATTGATTATTTGGCTTATTGATGTGGCTTTTGATGTAAATATTGCTTTTGAAAAATCTGGTAAAATTTTAACTGATTTGAATCCAATTCAATCTGCCGCTATTTTTCATGCCGCTATTGCTGGTATTTTTCTTTTCCTTTCTGGAATTATTTCTGGGAATGTTTCCAATAAAAACAAACACAATAATGTTTATTATAGAATTCAAGAGCATCCATTATTAAAACTCAGTTTAGGGAAAGAACGTACCAAAAAAATTGCCAATTGGTTTGAGAAAAATTGGGCTGGAGTGGTTTCTAATGGATGGTTTGGTGTTTTTTTAGGAAGTACAGCTTCACTTGGATTGTTTTTTGGTTTAAATTTAGACATTCGACACATTACTTTTGCAAGCGGAAATTTTGCTTTAGGATTGTATGGTCAGAATTTCTTTGTGGATGGATGGACTATTTTTTGGTCAATTTTCGGAATTGGAATTATAGGATTTATGAACTTTATTGTGAGTTTTTCGCTTTCCTTAGGATTGGCATTTCGTTCTAGAAATATTCCAATTTCAGAGATTTCATTGTTAAATAAAGCTATTTGGAGTTATTTCAAAGAAAGACCAATGGCGTTTTTCTTCCCTGTAAAACATTAATTTAATGGAACAAGAAGTCAAATATCGAAAAATAATTCACGTCGATATGGACGCTTTTTACGCTTCTGTTGAACAAATGGATAATCCTGAACTTAAAGGAAAACCATTGGCAGTTGGCGGAAGCGAGGTTCGAGGTGTGGTTTCAGCAGCAAGTTATGAAGCTAGAAAATTTGGTGTGAGAAGTGCTATGAGTGGCATTCAAGCCAAGAGAAATTGCCCCGACATTATTTTCGTTCGACCAAGATTTGACCGCTACAAAGAAATTTCAAATAAAATTAGGAAAATATTTCATGATTACACGGATTTGGTTGAACCTCTTTCGTTAGACGAAGCTTATCTAGACGTTACTCAAAATAAAAAAGGAAATCCGAGTGCCACTTTAATTGCTCAAGAAATTAGAAAACGAATTTTTGAAGAAGTTGGTTTAACAGCATCTGCTGGGATTTCTGTAAATAAATTTGTTGCCAAAATTGCAAGTGATTACAACAAACCCAATGGTCAAAAAACGGTAAATCCTGACGAAGTTGAAGTTTTTTTAGAAAAATTAGACATCAAAAAATTCTATGGCATCGGAAAAGTAACCACTGAAAAAATGTACCATCACGGAATTTTCACTGGAAAAGATTTAAAATCTAAAACCAAAGAATATTTAGAACAACATTTCGGAAAAAGTGGCGCGTTTTATTACAATATCGTTCGCGGAATTCACAATAGTGAAGTTAAACCTAATAGAATTTCTAAATCAGTAGCTGCCGAACATACATTTAATGAAAATCTGACTTCAGAAATCTTCATGCTTGAACGTTTAGAGCGCATTGCGGCCGAATTAGAGAAGCGTTTAAAGAAATATAACATTTCGGGTAAAACAGTTACTTTAAAGATTAAATACAGCGATTTCACAACGCAAACAAGAAGTAAAACGTTACCTTATTTTATTTCAGATAAAGGTTTGTTATTTGAAACAGCTAAAGAATTACTTTACCAAGAACGAATGAAAGATTCGGTTCGGTTACTCGGAATCTCACTTAATAATTTGAACACAGAAATAAAGAAAACAGTTGTGGTTCAGTTGCGATTTGAATTCTAACAAAAAAAGCTACTCAATTAAGAATAGCTTTTTGATATTTTAAAGAAGTAGAAATTAATCTCTACTTGCTAATTTTGATAATAATCTTAAGAATTCAATATATAACCAAACCAAAGTTATCATTAATCCCATTGCGCCATACCATTCCATATATTTTGGCATTCTTTCTTGTGCACCTTTTTCAATTTGATCAAAATCTAAAAATAGATTTAATGCTGCAATTACAATTACAAAAACACTAATTCCAATACTCATCATAGAATTTCCATAATGAACAGGTTGAAAGCTTGTAAACATTGATAATAACCAAGATACTAAATAGTAAACTCCTATAGCTAATGTTGCTGCAATTACAATTGATTTGAATTTTTCATTAACTTTTACAATGTTGTATTTGTATAATGCAAAACAAACTAAGAACGTAACAAAAGTTGCGCCAACAGCTTCCATAACAATTCCAGGAAAACTTGCTTCAAAAAAGGCAGAAATTCCTCCAATAAATAATCCTTCAAATAAAGCATAAGCCGGAGCCAAATAAGTAGAAAGATGAGGTTTAAAAGTAGAAATTAATACTAAAATCAAACCAACAATGGCTCCACCAATAGTTAAAACAATAGGATTATAACCATTGAAAGCTAAAGTCCATGTTATAAAAGCTGTCGCAACCAACAACATCAATAAAATAAAACTTTTATTAATTGTTCCTGAAACAGTCATTGTTTCATTATAATCTATAACGCTTACATTGTCATTTGCTGCGGAAGTTTTAGAGAATGTTTTTGTCTTAAAAAACGGGTTTTTTGATTCCATAATTAATTTAATTTAGTTGTTCAAATATACTTTTTCTTTTGAAATGTAAAAAGGATTATCAAAATATTTAACTATTTCAACAATCCTTTAGATTTATTTTTAAAATAGGATTTATTCTATCTCAGAAATTCTCAGAGTATTTACCATTCCTTTTTCAATTACAGGCATTGCTGCAAGATTGATTAAAATATCACCTTTTTTAACATATCCATTTTCTTTTGCGATGTGGTTAATGTCTTCTACAGTGTCGTCTGTACTTACAAACTTATCATAGAAAAAGGCATTTACACCCCAAAGTAAATTCAATTGCGTTAGAATTCTTCTGTTAGAAGTATAAACTAAAATATGTGCCGACGGACGCCAAGCCGAAATCTGAAAAGCTGTATATCCACTATTAGTTAAAGTAGAAATGGCTTTTGCTTTAATATCATTCGCCATAGAAGCTGCATGATAACAAATAGATTTGGTAATAAAACGTTTTGTTCTAACTTGTGGAGGCGTTAATGGTACTTGAATTAGCGGAGAATCTTCTACTGCTTCAATGATTTGAGTCATTTTTTCAATTACTTGAACTGGATAATTTCCAACAGAGGTTTCTCCTGATAACATTACAGCATCTGCACCATCCATAACCGAGTTAGCAACGTCGTTAACTTCGGCTCTTGTTGGAGTTAAACTTGTAATCATCGTTTCCATCATTTGTGTTGCCACAATCACAGGAATACGAGCCGTTTTAGCTCTATGAATTAATTTCTTTTGAATCAAAGGAACTTCATGTGCCGGAATTTCAACTCCCAAGTCTCCACGAGCAACCATCAAACCATCGCAAAAAGCAACAATTTTATCAATATTTTCAACTGCTTCTGGTTTTTCAATTTTTGCTATAATTGGAATTTTATGATCAGAATTTTTAGCAATTAAATCTTGCAATTCTTCTAAATCGGCTGGAGTTCTTACAAACGATAAGGCAATCCAATCTACATCTTGTTCAATAGCAAAAAGAGCATCTTTAATGTCTTTCTTAGTAAGTGCTGGAAGCGAAACTTTAGTATTCGGAAGATTTACACCTTTTTTAGATTTCAATGGTCCACCTTGAATAACTTTACATTTTACTTCTGTAGTTCCATTAGTTTCTAAAGCTTCAAACATTAATTTTCCATCATCCAAAAGAATTTTTTCACCTGGATTTACATCCTTCGGAAATTCTTTATAGTTCATGTAAACACGTTCTTTAGTTCCTGGAATGTCTTCTGCTGTTTGAAATGTAATAATATCACCAGGATTTACAACAACATCTTCACTCATCACACCTACACGAAGTTTTGGGCCTTGTAAATCGGCAAGAATTCCTGTAGTGTAGCCGTATTCGGCATTTAATTCTCTAATAATATCGATTCGTTCTTTAACATCAGTGTAATCGGCATGAGAAAAGTTAATTCTAAATACATTTACTCCGGCTTCAACCATGTCTCTAATGACTTCTTTTGAACTACAAGCTGGACCTAACGTGGCTACAATTTTAGTCTTTTTTCTTGTTGGCATTTTTTAAAAAATTAAATTATTTTTTGATTTTATATTTTCAGAATCGATAGCATAAACCATTTTTACACTTTCGACACTATTTATTTTTGAAACGATTGTATCAATTTCTATTTCCTTTTCTGCATTTTCTATTTTAAGAAAATAATCTACTTTTTTATATTCAGGCAATAAAAAAGCCGATGCAGAAAATTTATTTTTAAATCCTGAAAACAAATCTTGCTGATTAATATTTTCAACGATTTCAATTTCATTTTTATTTTGAACCAAATCCCACTTGATGAATTTTTCTTTGTCTTCAAATGTGAACCTTGCAAAAGAAGTTTTTCCCTCCTTTACTTGAGATTCAATATCATTTTTATTTTTACTTAAAAAAATCTCAAGATTCAGATTTAAAAAATAAGCCAAACGATAATCTTCCAATGGAGTATGAATGGCGATAATAAAAAAATCGTCTTCTTCAAATTCCTCAATAGATAGTTTAAGATTACCCATTTTGTGCCAAAATAAGTTGTAAATATAGTGTTTATAGAAATTCAAAACACCAATGAAGTATTAGATTAACGTTATTTTATAAACGAAAACGTTATAGTTTTATAAGAATTTGAACTAAATTTTGTTAATTTTTTCCTGAAATGCAAAATAAGCTCGTTTCGAAGCAATTTCTTCTGCCTTCTTTTTAGAAGTTGCTCTCGATTTTGCAATTACTTTATCATCAATACTTAATTTTACTCCAAAATAACGTTGACCATCGTTTCCATTATCGTCAAAAACATCAAAATTGAATTGCTTTTTCTCTTTTTGACACCATTCAATGACCAAGCTTTTATAACTAATTACTTTTCCTTCCAATCGAGCAATATCAACATAAGGAATGATAACTCTTTTCTGAATAAATTCTTCGCAACCTGCATAACCTTTATCAAGAAAAATGGCTCCAACTAAAGCTTCAAATATATTACCATGAATGTTTTCTCCAAAATGAGAAGAAGGAACCTTACTTTCAACATAATCAATAAGATGTAAATCGCGACCAAGTTCATTCAAATGTTCACGACTCACAATTTTAGAACGCATTTTTGTTAAATAACCTTCGTCACCAAGCGGAGCTTCTTTATATAAATGTGCAGCGATGACAGAACTCAACATCGAGTCGCCAAGAAATTCTAATCGTTCATAGTTTAAAGGATTTCCTTTAGCATCGGTTTTATTGGAAGAACGATGAGTAAATGCTTTTTCGTAGAATTTTATATTGATTGGCTTGAAACCAACAATTTTTTCGATAGCAACAAAAAAATTCCCGCCTTCTGTAGGACGGGAATTTCGGGTAAATATTTTTTTAAGTAATCGCATGAATACTTATTCTTCTAATTTTTTAAACAAAACACATGCATTGTGTCCACCAAAGCCAAAAGTATTGCTCATTGCCACTTTTACATCTCTCTTTTGAGGTTTGTTTAAGGTCAAATTCAATGATGGATCAATATTTTCGTCAACTACTGAGTGATTAATAGTTGGAGGAACAATTCCGTGTTTCATCGCTAAAATAACAGCAATAGCTTCAATCGCACCAGCAGCACCAAGCAAATGACCTGTCATTGATTTGGTTGAATTGATGTTGATATTTTTAGCGTGAGCACCAAAAACATGACTAATTGCTTTCAATTCGGCAACATCACCAAGTGGCGTTGAAGTTCCGTGTGTATTGATGTGATCAACCATTTCTGGAGTCATTCCTGCATCGCGCAACGTATTTTCCATTACGGCAATTACTCCAATTCCTTCTGGATGTGGAGCAGTTAAGTGATATGCATCTGACGACATTCCTCCACCGCCAATTTCACAATAAATTTTTGCACCACGCGCTTTTGCATGTTCGTATTCTTCTAAAACAATGGCACCAGAACCTTCTCCAAGAACAAAACCATCACGAGTTGCATCAAATGGACGCGAAGCCGTTTCTGGACTTTCATTTCTTGTTGATAAAGCATGCATTGAATTAAATCCGCCCATTCCTGCAATAGTTACAGCCGCTTCAGAACCACCGGTGATAATTACATCACACATTCCTAAACGAATATAATTAAATGCATCAATCATTGCATTTGCAGATGAGGCACAAGCAGAAACAGTTGTATAATTTGGCCCCATATAACCATTTCTCATAGAAATATGAGCTGGAGCTATATCGGCAATCATTTTTGGGATAAAGAATGGATTGAATTTTGGAGTTCCATCGCCTTTGGCATAGTACATCACTTCTTCTTGAAAAGTTTCTAAACCGCCAATTCCTGCACCCCAAATTACTCCAACTCTATGTTTGTTTACGTTGTCATGAGTAATTCCAGCATCTTTGATAGCTTCGTCACTAGATGCAATTGCATAGTGAGAAAATTTATCTAATCGACGCGATTCTTTACGATCCATGTAATCTTCAATATTGAAGTTTTTTACTTCGCAAGCAAATTTTGTTTTATGCTTTTCAGTATCGTAATATGTTATTGGAGCAGCACCACTTTTTCCATTAATTAAACCATCCCAATATTCTTGAATGGAATTTCCAATAGGAGTTAATGCTCCAAGACCAGTTACAACAACACGCTTTAATTGCATATAATTTTTTTTAAATATATTTTAAACAAATAATACCCTGTTTTCTTTATAATTTGAGCTTAAAGAGACAAGGGTATTTCAATATAGTGTGATTGAAATTCAATCAAAAATAGTCTAATTTTTTTAAAAATAATAAAAACCCGCACACATTTATAGTGTACGGGTGTTTTATTTTATTATTTTTTTGCTTCTTCGATGTAAGAAATAGCTTGACCTACAGTAGCAATGTTTTCCGCTTGGTCGTCTGGAATTTGAATATCAAATTCTTTTTCGAACTCCATAATAAGCTCAACAGTGTCTAATGAATCAGCTCCTAAATCGTTTGTGAAGCTTGCTTCTGTTACAACTTCATTCTCGTCAACGCCTAATTTGTCTACGATAATCGCTTTAACTCTTGATGCAATGTCTGACATAATCTTTAATTTTAAAATTTAAATTGTTGGCAAAAATAAAAAACTTTATTTTAAAACCACCTTTTAGTTAATAAATGTGAATACGAAATTAAAAAAATTATTTAACAAAGACCTCATTTATATTATTTATTATCATTTATTATTCTTTTTTTTGCGTAATAAAAATTACAGGTAAATGAGTAAAATAGTAATATTCGCTTCTGGATCGGGTTCTAACGCCGAGAATATCATATTACATTTCAATAAAAAAAATCTTGTGAACGTATTCGAAGTCTTCACTAACAATCCTAATGCCAAAGTGTTAGAAAGAGCAAAAAATTTAAACGTTCCTTCTCAAGTTTTCAATAGACAAGAGCTAAACGAAGGAATTGTTTTGGAAAAATTAAACAAAATTCAACCCGATTTAATTATTCTTGCCGGATTTTTATGGAAATTTCCTGAACACATTATAAAAGTATATCCAAATAAAGTAATCAACATTCATCCTGCACTTTTACCAAATTATGGCGGAAAAGGAATGTACGGAATGAATGTACACCAAGCGGTTTTAGAAAATAAAGAAAAAGAAACAGGAATCACCATACATTATGTAAACGAACATTATGATGAAGGTGAATTTATTTTCCAAAAATCGGTAAACATAGAAGATTGCAAATCCGCTGAGGAAATTGCCGATAAAATTCACGTTTTAGAATATCAATATTTCCCTGAAGTAATCGAAAAACTTTTAACTCAAAACTCGTAACTCGCAACCATGCAACACGAAGTCCATATTTACACCGACGGCGCAGCCAAAGGGAATCCCGGAAACGGCGGTTATGGCGTTGTTATGGAACTTGTTGGCACACCACATAAAAAAGAATTCTACGAAGGCTTTCGTTTAACTACTAATAATAGAATGGAACTTCTTGCCGTAATTGTAGGTTTAGAAAAACTAAAAAATCCAAATATGAAAGTTTTAGTAATTTCTGATTCTAAATATGTGGTGGATTCTGTAGAGAAAAAATGGGTTTTAGGTTGGGAGAAAAAAGGATTTGCTAACAGAAAAAACGCCGATTTGTGGAAACGCTTTTTAAAAGTTTACAGAAAACACCAAGTAGATTTCAAATGGATAAAAGGCCACAACAACCATCCACAAAACGAACGTTGCGATGAACTAGCGGTTTACGCATCAGGTTTACCCAATTTATCAATCGATGCTTTTTATGAAAATGAAGATGGGAAGTTGTTGTAGGATTAATTTACAGATTTCAATTTATATTCAACTATTTTGAAATTTGGATCTACCAAAAAGAGTTCATTTGTATCTAAATTGATGCTGTCGATGGCGAAGAAATAATCAAATTTTTCATTTAAATCAACCTTTGTTTTGTATTGATTTTTCAACTCTGTTTTATTCAAAACAAATTTTGTATTTTTCAATGTCGCAAAAGATTTCTTTTGTTTTTTTAAATCATAAATATGTAATGAGTCTTTTGGTATTAGAATTGGACTTGACCAAATATTCGGTTTATTAAAAATTGAAATCAATATATAATTATTGTCAAATATCTCATAATGATATGAATAGTTGTCATTTTCTATTTGAATAACTTTTTCCTTGTGATAAAATTTTGTTTTATCTTTTTTTAATTCAAATTTTTTATACGTTGTTCCTATGATAGATTCCTCTTTAAGAAACCATTTTATAGTCTTTTTCATTTTTGAAACCTGATTCACTCTTTTCAACAATTAACTTAGTTGGTTCACATGAAACCAAAATTAAGACTATGAAAATTAAACCTTTGTTTTTCATGTAAAATTTTTCTCAAATCTACAAAAACCACTCAAAACTTTAATCCACAAATCCTTTTTAAACTTTTAAACTATAAACTTTTAAACTTCTAAACTAAAGTTTATCTTTGCACCTTTAATTTGAAAACGTAAAAATGAACAAACTTTTAATAGTAGGAACGGTTGCTTTTGATGCTATCGAAACTCCTTTTGGAAAAACAGATAAAATTCTTGGTGGTGCTGCAACGTTTATCGGACTTTCAGCTTCACATTTTAATGTAAAATCAGGAATCGTTTCGGTTGTTGGTGAAGATTTTCCACAAGAATATTTAGATTTATTGACTTCAAGAAACATCGATATTTCAGGAATCGAAATCGTAAAAGGCGGAAAAACATTCTTTTGGAGCGGTCGTTACCACAACGATATGAACTCTAGAGATACTTTAGCAACAGAATTAAATGTTCTTGCCGATTTTAATCCAGTTGTTCCTCAAGATTTTAAAAATGCCGAAGTAGTAATGTTAGGAAACTTGCATCCATTAGTTCAAACAGGTGTTTTGAATCAAATGACGTCAACACCAAAATTGGTTGTTCTTGATACTATGAATTTTTGGATGGATTGTGCTTTACCAGAATTATTAGACGTGATCAAACGCGTTGATGTAATCACAATCAATGATGAAGAAGCGCGACAACTTTCAGGAGAATATTCTTTAGTGAAAGCTGCTGCTAAAATTCATACCATGGGACCAAAATATGTAGTGATTAAAAAAGGAGAACACGGAGCGTTAATTTTTCATAACGAACATATTTTCTTTGCACCAGCATTACCATTAGCAGATGTTTTTGATCCAACTGGAGCAGGAGACACTTTTGCAGGAGGTTTTTCTGGATTTATTGCTCAGCAAGGCGATGTCTCTTTCAATACTATGAAAACGGCTATTATTCAAGGTTCCAACTTAGCTTCGTTCTGCGTAGAAAAATTTGGAACTGAGAGAATGGAATCATTGAAAAAAGAAGAAGTGCAAGAAAGATTGAAACAATTCAAAGCTTTAACACATTTTGATATAGAATTATAATAAATTTATGCCTCGAAATTTCGGGGCATTTTTATTTGAAAATACAACACACAACTAAACAACTACAATACAATGAGTGACGCAATCAAACACGAATGTGGAATTGCACTTTTACGATTAAAAAAACCGTTAGAATTCTACAAAGAAAAATACGGTTCAGCTTTCTACGGAATACAGAAAATGTATCTTCTGATGGAAAAGCAACACAATCGCGGTCAAGATGGTGCCGGATTCGCATCAATTAAACTTGATGTTGAACCAGGCGAACGTTACATCAGTCGAGTTCGTTCTAACGATGCACAAGCGATTCAAGATGTTTTTAAACAAATCAATGAACGTGTAAACGAAGAATTGACGTTACATCCAGAATACGCTGATAATGTGGTGCTTCAAAAAGCCAATATTCCATACATCGGAGAATTATTTCTTGGTCACGTTCGCTACGGAACTTTTGGAAAAAACAGCATCGAAAGCGTTCATCCATTTTTGCGTCAAAATAATTGGATGCATAGAAATCTTATCGTTGCAGGAAATTTCAACATGACAAATGTTAAAGAACTTTTTAATAGTCTAGTAGAATTAGGGCAACATCCAAAAGAAATGGCGGATACGGTAACGGTTATGGAAAAAATCGGACATTTTCTGGACGATGAAGTTACCGATTTATACCAAGAATGTAAAAACAACGGATTGTCAAAAAGAGAAGCTTCACCTGTAATTGCTGAAAAACTTCCTGTTGCCAAAATATTAAAACGTGCTTCCAAAGGTTGGGATGGCGGTTATGCTATGGCAGGACTTTTTGGGCATGGAGACGCTTTTGTTTTTAGAGATCCAGCTGGAATTCGTCCAGCTTATTTCTATGAAGATGATGAAATTGTTGTAGTAGCTTCTGAACGACCAGTTATACAAACCGTTTTCAACGTGGCTTTTGATAAAGTACAAGAATTACAACCAGGAAACGCATTAATAATAAAGAAAAACGGAACGGTCACCGAAGAAGAAATAATTGTTCCAACAGTTAAAAAAGCTTGTTCGTTTGAAAGAATTTATTTTTCAAGAGGAAGCGATGCCGAAATCTATCAAGAACGTAAAGAATTAGGAAAACTAATACTTCCAGCGGTTCTTGAAGCGATTGAAAATGACACAGATAACACCGTTTTTTCTTATATTCCAAACACAGCTGAAACTTCTTTTTATGGTATGGTTGAAGCAGCTAATGATTTCTTGAATCAAAGAAAAAATAAGTTTATACTTGATAATAGAAAAAAACTGACCAAAGATTCTTTGGAAGAATTGTTATCTGTAAAAATCAGAACTGAAAAAATTGCTATAAAAGATGCAAAATTAAGGACATTTATAACTGATGATGCCAATCGTGATGATTTAGTTGCACACGTTTATGATGTTACCTATGGAGTTATTAAACCAACCGATAATTTGGTAATTATTGATGATAGTATCGTTCGTGGTACAACTCTTAAAATGAGTATCATCAAAATGATGGATCGATTGAATCCAAAACGTATTGTAGTAGTTTCATCAGCACCACAAATTCGTTATCCAGATTGCTACGGAATTGATATGGCTAAGTTAGAAGGATTAGTAGCTTTTCAAGCTGCAATCGAACTTTTAAAAGAAAGAAATCAATATAAAATTGTTGATGAGGTTTATAAAAAATGTAAAGCACAAGAAGATTTAAAAGACTCAGAAGTAGTTAATTACGTTACAGAAATATATTCGCCATTTAGCGATATAGAAATATCAAATAAAATAGCTCAATTATTAACTTCAAGTGATATAAAAGCAGAAGTAAAAATCATTTTTCAATCAGTTGACAATTTACATATTGCATGTCCGAAGAATTTAGGTGATTGGTACTTCACTGGTGACTATCCAACACCAGGTGGAAATCGTGTTGTAAACAGAGCATTTATGAACTTTTACGAAGGAAAAGACGCTAGAGCTTATTAAAAATAGTATAAATAGTGTATTTCATCGATTATTATTGTAATTCATCAATAATATTTTGAAACACAATACACCGCCATATATCTTTGGAGGACCATAGCATTAGTAGGTTAAGTTTATGGTAGATTTGGGGCAAAAAGGGTGAAAGAAATTTCACCTTTTTTATTTTCTAAAAGTTCCTAATTCAAATAGGTTTATTCACTCTCATTTGCCTATCATTCCAATATATTAAGTCGTTTTAACTGCATTTGTAGGTCTCTTCCTATTATGTTTGTAGTACCATAGAATTAGTAGGTTAAGTTTATGGTAGATTTGGGGCAAAAAGGCGTCCGCAACTGTGGACGTCTTTTTAAAATTCACACACAAAAAAAACCGGTTGCACACACAACCGGTTTTTAATTTTATTAAAACAAAGAATTATTTTGCTTCAGCGTATCTTCTAGAAACTTCATCCCAATTAATTACGTTAAAGAAAGCTTCAATATAATCTGGACGACGGTTTTGATAATGTAAGTAATAAGCGTGTTCCCAAACATCCATAGCTAAAATTGGAGTTCCGCCACAACCAACGCCAGGCATTAAAGTATTATCTTGGTTTGGAGTTCCGCAAACTTCCAATTTTCCCTCTTTTACACAAAGCCAAGCCCAACCAGAACCAAATTGAGTCGCTCCAGCTTTTGCGAAAGCAGCTTTAAATTCGTCGAATGAACCTAAATCTTTTTCAATTGCATGAAGTAATTCACCTTTTGGATGTCCGCCACCATTTGGAGACATAACCGTCCAAAACAAATTGTGATTGTAAAATCCGCCACCATTATTTCTAACAGCTGCTTTAGTCATATCCAAATTTTTAAGAATTTCTTCGATAGATTTTCCTTCTAAGTCAGTTCCCGCAATGGCTGCATTTAAGTTAGTTGTGTATGCATTGTGATGTTTAGAATGGTGAATTTCCATTGTTCTTGCATCAATATGTGGCTCTAACGCGTCATAAGCGTAAGGTAATTGTGGTAATTCAAATGCCATGATATTTTTTGTTATAAGTTAATACTAAAATTGATTTCAAATTTATACATTTATCTTTGTAAATGAAAATACTTTTTTTACATAATTACATTGATAAAACCTATAATAGAACTAAATGACATTTGATATACAGCCCAAACATTTGCAAAACGAATTGATAAAACTAGTTCCGCTTCATGAAAATGATTTTGAAGAATTGTATGAAGTAGCTTCCGATCCTTTAGTTTGGGAACAACATCCTAATAAATTACGTTATCAAAAACCAGTATTCCAAAATTTCTTCGAAGGAGCAATACAATCCAAAGGAGCATTTTTTATTAGAGAAGCAACAACTAACGAACCTATTGGCAGCAGTAGATTTTATGATTACAATCCGGAAACCAATTCTATATTAATAGGTTACACCTTTATAGGAAGAAAATTTTGGGGAAACGGCTACAACAAAGCATTAAAAAAACTTATGATGGACTATGCCTTTCAATATGTAAATACCATTTATTTTCATATTGGAGCTTTTAATATCCGATCTCAAAAAGCAATTGAAAAAATTGGTGGAATAAAAATTGACGAATTTGAAGTTGAATACTACGGAGAAGATTCTAAATTGAATTATATTTATCAAATAAATAAAGACCAATGACAACAATTTTAGATTTTTTATTGGAATTTATTAGAGTTGATTTAATTATTGGTTTTGGTTGGTATTCAATAATTCTTTTCACATTGCTATTGTTTTCTTTTAAGAATGAATTATTAAAAGAATTTGACAAATACGCTTGTAGAACAATTGTTTATTTAGGAATTTTATTTGGAATTGTTTGGCTTTCATCATCAATTTTAAATTATTTTATTGAATTGGACGAAGAACAAAAAGCGCAATTTATTCGAAGACTAACAGGAAAATATTCTTTTGGATTATGGTTTCAACCACTATTTTGGTTAGGATTAACTCAATTATTAAGATTTCAATTTGTTAGAAAATATTTATTATTACGATTAGTTATTTGTGCATTTTTTATTTTAACTTTTGAACGCTTTGTTATTATTTACACATCATTTCAGAGTGATTATTTACCAAGCAGTTGGACTTTATATAATTATGGTTTCGGAGTTACTTGGTGGCAAATTGTACTTTCTGCTTTAATTAAAATAGTAGAATTTACTCTATTAGTGTTTGTTTATAGATATTTAAAAAATCAAAAATCGTTAATCAGCAATCAAAAATCAAATGATTAAACCAGCTTTCTCCATATACGATGCATCGGCAGGATCGGGTAAAACCTATACTTTGGTAAAAGAATACCTCAAAATCATTCTTTTGTCTAAGAAACAAGATGCCTACCGCAACATTCTCGCGATTACTTTTACCAATAAAGCGGTTCATGAAATGAAAAGTCGTGTGGTAGAAAGTTTGTCCGAATTTGCCAAAGATAATCCTACTGAAAAAGCACTGAATTTGATGCAAGTCATTCATTCAGAAACAGGGATTTCACTTTTTGATATTAAAGAAAAAGCTAAAAGCATTATTAAGAATCTGATTCATAATTACGCTGCTTTTGACATTTCAACGATTGATAAATTTACACATAAAGTTATCCGTGCCTTTGCACATGATTTGAATTTACCCATAACGTTTGATGTTTCTCTTGATACCGAAAATCTTTTAACAGAAGCGGTCGATGCTATTATTGCGCAAGCTGGAGAAGATGAAACATTGACCAATCTTCTTGTGAATTTCACGATGGAAAAAACCGACGATGATAAATCGTGGGACGTTTCGCGTGAAATTATGGAAACCGGAAAACTGATTTTGAACGAAAATAATCGAGAAGAAATTAGTCATTTTAATAATAAATCGATTGCCGAATTTGTTGAAATCAAAAACAAATTAGTAGAGTTTTGCAAGCAAATTGAAGCCGAAACAATTGCTCAAGCTACAGAAGCATTGCTTTTAATAGAAAAGAACGGAATTGATGTAAAATCATTTTCAAGAGGAACATTTCCTAATCATTTGGAAAGCATTAGAAATGCAAATTTCAATCCTAAAAATAAGATGTTTCGAGAATTTGATGACATTCAAATAAATAGTAAAGCGTCGGATAAATCAAAAATCGAAAGCATTATTCCCGAATTATTGGCAATTTTAAAATCGATTTACACCAAATTCGAAAAGAAAAATTTCTACGAAGCATTCTTAAAAAACATCACGCCACTTTCGTTGATGAATACCTTGAGTAATAAATTGCAAGAGATCCAAAAGGAGCAAAATATACTTTCGATTGCTGAATTCAACAAGTTGATTAACGAGCAAATTCAAAACCAACCAGCACCTTTTATTTATGAGCGTTTAGGTGAAAAATACAAACACTTTTTCATTGACGAATTTCAAGACACTTCCGAAATGCAATGGCAGAATTTAATTCCGTTGATTGACAACGCTCTTTCAAGCGAAGATTTAGATGGAGCTCGCGGTTCGCTTATGATTGTTGGAGATCCAAAACAGTCAATATACCGTTGGCGCGGTGGAAAAGCAGAGCAATTTATCGAATTAAGTAAAGATAAAAATCCATTTATAAATCCAAGTAAAGAGCTTTTTCCACTCGGAATTAATTGGAGAAGTTATGATCAAGTGATTGATTTTAATAATAAGTTTTTCAAATTTTTAGCATCCAAATTTGATAATAAAGATTACAAAGATTTGTATGAAAACCACTCGCATCAAGAATTTAATGATAAAAAAGGCGGTTATGTAAATGTGAGTTTTATTCCAAAAATTGATAAAGAAGAAGTTTCCGATGAAGATAGTTTGGACAAAAAAGATTTGTATTTAGAAGCTACTTTAAAAAACATTTTGAAAGTAAAAGACAACGGATTCAATTATAAAGATATTGTAATTTTAACGAGAAAAAAACAGTCAGGAACGGCTATCGCTAATCATTTAATTGAAAACGGAATCCCAATAGTTTCTTCTGAAAGTTTGTTGCTTGGAGCGTCTTCAGAAGTACAAACTTGTATTTATATATTGCGATATTTAAAAAATGTAAATGACTTAGAATCGAAAGCTAATTTCTTGTATTATTTAGCTAATAATCATCAATCAGAATTGCCAATTCACGATTTTATATCCAAAGGAATGGAATTGAAAAACGAATTGGAATTTCAAAATTGGTTGACCGAAATTGATGTCGATTTTTCGTTTCAAAACATTCGTAAAAAAGCACTTTATGAAGCAACAGAAATCATAATTTCAAAAGTAATTCCAATTGAAAAACGAAATGCCTACGTGCAATATTTCTTGGATTTAATTTTGGAACACGATTTAAAAAAACAATCCGGAATTTCCGATTTCCTTAGTTATTGGGAAAACAATTCCGAAAAGTTAAGCATTCCATCACCTGAAGGAAATGACGCAGTTCGAATTATGACGATTCATAAATCTAAAGGTTTGGAATTTCCAGTGGTTATTTTTCCTTTTGCAGAACAAAACTATTCGCAAAATTTGGGAGATAAAATCTGGATTGCAGCCGATGAAGAACAAATTGGATTACCAAAAGCATTAGTTTCTAAAAATAAAGACGTCGAGAATTTTGGTGAAGAAGCATCAAAAGTTTACAATCAGAAAAAAGAAGAAGATTTATTAGACAATATCAATGTTCTTTATGTTGCTTTAACTCGTGCCGAAGAACAATTGTATGTAATTTCGGGATTGGTTTCTGAAAACAGCAAAGGAGAATTACCCAATAATATGGCGACGTTCTTTATTGAATTTTTAGGAAGCGAATTCAAAGAAGAACAATTAGAATACGAATTTGGTTCGAATGAAAAAATTTCTAAAACTAAAGAAGCAGTTTCAAATGCAGTAACTATTCCGCAACTTTCGGAAACATTAAATCCGAAAAATATCAAAATTGCCCAACGCGAAAGCATAATGTGGAATACCAAACAACAGAAAGCGATTGAATTTGGAAATATTATTCACGAAATTTTGGCATTTGTAAAAACTAAAAACGATATCGATTTGGCAATTACAAAAGCCATCGAAAACGGATTAATCATTTCAAGTCAAAAAGAAGAAGTTTTGGCAACGATTTATGAAATTGTAAATCACAAAGAATTATCCGATTATTTTTCAGAGGAACATAAGGTGATGAACGAGCAAACAATAATCCAAAAACAAGGAAATATCGTAAAACCTGATAGAATGTCGATTTCGAAAGATAAAAAAGTGTTTCTTTTAGATTATAAAACAGGTCAACATTTGCCAAAACACAAAACCCAATTAGAAAATTATCAAAAATCTATTGAAGATATGGGATTTGAAGTAGAGAAAAAATCACTCATATATATAGGAGAAACAATTGAAGTGTTACATTTGTAGAAATTTAGAAAATAGAAAAAAGAATAAAGAAAATAGACTTTGCACATTCAAATTATGGCAATAAAACTAAGATTTTATATTTGTGCAATTCGTAGTAAAAGAAAAACTTCGTGACTTCGAGTCTTCGTGGCAAAATAAAAAACAAACAATAAACCAAAATATGTACGGAAAAATTCAACAACACCTGCAAAACGAACTAAATACTATTGAGCAAAATGGTATTTTCAAAAAAGAAAGAATTATTACATCTCCGCAAGGAGCCGAAATTACAGTTAATGGCGAAACCGTTTTAAACTTTTGTGCCAACAATTATTTAGGATTATCATCACATCCAGAAGTGATTCAAGCAGCAAAAGATGCATTAGATTCACACGGCTTTGGAATGTCATCTGTGCGTTTCATTTGTGGAACTCAAGATATTCACAAAACATTAGAACAAAAGATTGCCAATTTTTACGGAACAGAAGACACAATTTTATATGCTGCTGCATTTGATGCAAATGGTGGTGTATTTGAACCATTATTAGGAGAAGAAGATTGTATTATTTCCGATTCATTGAATCACGCTTCCATTATTGATGGCGTTCGTTTATGTAAAGCAGCACGTTATCGTTATGAAAACTCCAATATGGAAGATTTAGAACAACAACTAATAAAAGCAACTGAAGCCGGACATCGTTTCAAACTAATTGTAACCGACGGAGTTTTCTCAATGGACGGATTAGTAGCGCCATTAGATAAAATCTGCGATTTAGCCGATAAATATGATGCTTTAGTAATGGTTGACGAATGTCACGCAGCAGGTTTTATTGGTGCAACCGGAAAAGGAACGCTTGAAGCAAAAGGTGTAATGGGAAGAGTTGATATTATCACAGGAACATTAGGAAAAGCACTTGGTGGCGCAATGGGTGGATATACTACAGCCAAAAAAGAAGTAATTGAAATTTTACGTCAACGTTCACGTCCTTATTTGTTTTCAAATTCATTGGCACCAGCTATTGTAGGAGCTTCAATTAAAGTGTTTGAATTATTAGAAAAAGACACTACTTTAAGAGATAAATTAGAATGGAACACTAATTACTTCAAGGCAGGAATGAAAGCAGCAGGAATTGATATCATTGATGGTGACTCAGCAATTGTACCTGTAATGCTGTATGATGCAAAGCTTTCCCAAATAATGGCGGATGAACTTTTGAAAAAAGGAATTTATGTAATTGGTTTCTTTTACCCTGTAGTTCCAAAAGATAAAGCAAGAATAAGAGTGCAACTTTCAGCAGCTCATACTAAAGAACATTTAGATAAAGCAATACAAGCTTTTACAGAAGTTGCGAAGAATTTAAGCGTTATTTAACTAACTTGTTTATTTGTATAAATTTGTAGAATTATTTCATAATTCCCACATTTTAAGCTTTTCATTTTGATAATTCATTTTATCGCATTACTTTTGCACCATTATATGTATATAATCTAACAAAATTAAGTATGAAACATCTTAACAAATTATTTGCTTTATTGATGCTTTTAGGATTAAGTTCTCAAGCACAAGATAGTAACAACAAATGGGCTATTTCGTTTGGAGTAAACGCAGTAGACGGAGCAAGAGTAAGTGCGGCTTCTAAAATAGAAGACCAATTTTCTCAATACTTTGACGCTAAAAGATACTGGAGTATTTTACCATCAGTTTCTACTATTGGTGTGTCAAGATATGTAGGAGATAATTTCTCTTTTGGAGTAACTGGATCTGTAAACAAAATTACAAAATTAGTAGGTGAAAGAACTTACGATCCTGCAACAAACACTAATGATTACACTGTAACTAATCCTGGTGATTTGATGTATTATGGTGTTGATGGAGTTGTTAAATACAGCTTTATGAACATGATTAAATCAAAAATGATTGACCCATCTGTACACGTTGGTGGAGGTTATACTTGGTTAGGTGATGCATCTGCTGGTACAATCAACGGAGGTTTAGGTTTAACTTTCTGGTTATCTGAGCAAGTTGGTTTATCATTTAGTTCTACTTACAAACATTCATTTGATGATTCAAGAAATCCATCATTTGACGTTCCAACTCATTTACAACATTTTGGAGGTTTAACTTTCAAATTTGGTGCTAAAGATACAGATGGAGACGGAATCTACGATAGAGAAGATGCTTGTCCAGATGTTGCTGGTTTAAAAGAATTTAAAGGTTGTCCTGATACTGACGGAGACGGAATCGAAGATTCTAAAGATTCATGTGTTGATGTAGCTGGTTTAGCTGAATTCAACGGATGTCCTGATACTGACGGAGATGGTGTTCAAGATAAAGATGACGCTTGTGTTGATGTAGCTGGTTTAAAATCATTAAATGGTTGTCCAGATGCTGACGGAGATGGTGTTGCTGATAAAGATGACGCTTGTAAAGACGTTAAAGGTCCTAAAGAAAACAAAGGTTGTCCTTGGCCAGATAGAGATGGTGATAAAGTTTTAGATAAAGATGACAAATGTCCAGATCTTGCTGGAACTGTTGCTAATCAAGGTTGTCCAGAAGTTTCTGACGAAGCTATCAAAAGATTAAATGATTATGCTAAAACTATCTTATTTGATACTAACAAAGCTACTTTCCAACAAAGAACTTACCCAGTATTAGAAGCTATTACTGCTATCTTGAAAGAATACCCAAGTGCTAACTTCTCAATCGAAGGACACACTGATTCTGATGGTAAAGATGCTGCTAACTTAACTTTGTCTGAAAACAGAGCTGCAGCAGTTAAAAATTACTTAATCGAAAAAGGTATCGCTGCTTCAAGATTATCATCTAAAGGTTTCGGTGAGTCAATGCCAATTGACTCTAACAAAACTAAAGCTGGTAAAGCTAACAACAGAAGAGTTGAAGTGAAATTAGTAAAATAATTTCTTCCAAAATATTTTCAAGAAACGCCTCGATTTTCGAGGCGTTTTTTTTATATTTATAAAATGAATAACAACTCATTTTTAAATAAACTTTCCAAGATAATTGTTGCCGACTATTCTGATAATTTTTCAGATTTAATAGTCATTCTGCCTAACAGAAGAGCTAAAGTTTTTCTTATTGATGAGCTGAAAAAAGAAACAACTACAACTATATTTTCTCCTGAAATAATTAGCATTGAAGACTTTGTTCAAGACATTGCTGGAATTCGTTCTATTGATAGCGTCGAATTATTATTCGAGTTTTTTAATGTCTATCTTTCAAAAACAGAAAAAGACCAAGAATCTTTTGAAACCTTTGCTAATTGGGCAAAAACCTTACTTCAAGACTTCAATGAAATAGATAGATACCTTCTTGAACCCAATAAGATTTTAAAGTATCTAGAAAACATAAAAGAAGTCGAACATTGGGCTGTTGATATTGATAAACGAACCGACTTAATTGACAAATATCTAATTTTCTGGAAAAAACTTCCACTATATTATCATTCGCTTTATAATTATTTATTACATAAAGGAATTGGTTATCAAGGCTTAATTTATAGAGAAGCTGTAGATAATCTCAACCATTTTTCGGAAACTATAAATGATAAAAAATTCCTTTTCGCTGGATTTAACGCATTGAATCATGCCGAAGAGAAAATCATTCAGCATCTTTTAGCCATTGATAAAGCCAAAATTTATTGGGATATTGATGAAACCTTTTTGAATGATCCATTTCATGATACAGGACTTTTTCAACGCCGATTCAAATCATCTTGGCCTTATTATAAAACCAATCCGTATGAGTGGATTACAAACGATTTTAAGCAAGAAAAGAACATTCAAGTTATTGGCACGCCAAAAGCTATTGGTCAAGCTAAAATTGTTGGAGAAATTATCGAAAAACACAGCAATGAAAACGAAGGTAAACTTCAAAATGTTGCCGTAGTTCTCGGTGAAGAATCACTTTTGGTTCCTATTTTATATTCACTTCCATCCAATGTTGATGCTTTAAATATTACGATGGGTTATTCTAGCAAAAATAATCCTGCGCAATTGCTAATTGCTAAACTCTTTAAAGCACACACCAACGCCATTTCAAGGAACGCCTCAAGTTATGTGTTTTATTACAAAGATGTTTTAGATATTTTGACGCATCCGTTAATTGAGCCGTATATCAATGCTAAAGAGTTAGTAAACAGAATCAATCAGAATAATTATACTTTTATCGTTCACAAACGAATTCTAGAATTGCAAGAAAATCAGAATGAATTATTTCAATTGATTTTTCAAAAATGGGATACTTCTTCCGTAGCTATTTTGGAGAATTTGAGTCAGATTTTGCTCAAGATTAAATCCAATTTGAGTTCCGATAATAATCCTGAAATCTCTGGAGAAAAGATTACGAATGCCTTTGTTTATTCGATTTTTAAAGTCATAAACAAAATGATTTCGTATTTTTCATCCAATTCAAATATTGATTCTGTTGAAACTTTATATGCCATTTACAAGCAAGTAATTGATGTAGCAGAAGTCTCATTTGAAGGAGAACCTTTGAACGGATTGCAAATTATGGGAGTTTTGGAAAGTCGTGTTCTCGATTTCGAAACCGTAATAATCACATCAGTAAACGAAGGCAAATTTCCAGCAGGAAAAAGTATGAATTCTTTCATTCCGTATGATGTTAAAAAAGAATATGGTTTGCCAACTTTCAAAGAAAAAGATGCGATTTATACGTACCATTTCTATCATTTATTACAACGCGCTAAAAACGTTTATTTGTTATATAATTCCGATAGTGAAGGTTTGGATGCTGGAGAACGAAGTCGATTCATCACACAATTGGAAGTCGAAAAACAACCAAATCACAACTTAACTTTTCAAACTTACAATGCCAACGTTCCTGAAATTGCACACCAACCTTTAGTAATTCCAAAATCGGAAAAAGTGTTGTTTCGATTGAAAGAAATTGCAGATAAAGGATTTTCGCCATCAGCATTGACGACGTATATTCGAAATCCGATTCAGTTTTATTTTCAAAGGATTTTGCGTATTTCTGAAACCGATGAAGTTGAAGAAAATATCGCAGTAAATACACTCGGAACCATCATTCACGGAACTTTAGAAGAATTGTACAAACCTTTTATTGGTAAGATTTTAATTGAAAACGATATTAAAATTTGCATCAAAAATATCGATGATGAAGTCTTGAAGCAGTTTAAAGAAGTTTACAAAGAAGGCGAAATCAAAAAAGGAAGAAACCTACTAGCTTTTGAAGTAGCCAAAAGAAACGTATTGAATTTTCTAAAGTTAGAATTAGAAGCCATTCAAAACGGTGATGAAATTCAGATTATTGCTTTAGAACAACATCTAGAACGCGTTTTAGAACATCCAAAATTACCTTTTCCAGTAAAAATTGGCGGAAATGTAGACAGAATTGAAATCCGAAGAAAAAAAGGAGAAAACAGTAAAATCAGAATCATCGATTATAAAACCGGAAATGTTACTAAGCCAAGTGTAACTTTAAAATCATGGAATGGACTAACAGAAGACATTAAAAATGATAAAATCATCCAAATTCTTGCCTATGCGTTCATGTATGAAGAAGAGGCAAAAGGTTTAGAAATCGAAGCCGGAATTATTTCATTTAAAAACTTGAAAAATGGATTTTTACCTTTTGGATTTAAAGAAAGTAAAGAAACATTAGAAGTAATTTCACCCGAAATAATGGAAAGTTATATTGAGGAAATTGTGGTTTTATTAAACGAAATTTTGAGTGTTGATGTGGCTTTCGAGGAAAAAGTTTAAAACTTAACCACAGAACTTAGTGACCTCCGTGCATTCTTCGTGTCTTCGTGGTTAAACCTTCTTTAAAAACTCACCCAAAACCACCAACAATTCTTCCTTATTTTCAATATGGCTCATGTGTCCGTCTGGAAACGTGTGCAGTTTTACGTTGGTTCCTTCAATTTGATCAACGTTTTCATCATAATTTAAAACAGGATCTTCTTTTCCTAAAATCAAAAGCATTGGATAAGAAGCAAAATGCAAAATCACTTCTCTATCTTTTCTAATTTTCATACCTTCTTGACACGCAACAATTCCTTGAAGTGGCGTTTTTAGTGCTTCCAACTTTACATATTCAATTTCATCTAATAGAATTTCACGATTTTTCTCACTGAATAAATTGGCAACACTCATTCGGATGCAAGCCACATAATTCTTTTTTACAGCAATAATAGCTCGGTCACGATTGGCTTTTCGTTCGTCGCTATCAGCTCTTGAAGTTGAGTTTAACAGCACCAAGCCTTTCATAGCATCTGGATATAATTCGGCGAAAGCCAACGCAATATAACCGCCCATGGAATGACCCACCAAAACCGCTTTTCTAATTTTCAATTCGTGTAAAACGTGATGCACCATATCGGCTTGATCTTCCATAGAATGGACGTAACCTAAACATTCGGTTTGTCCGTGACCCAATAAATCAATAGCAATCACGCGGTGTTTCTTTGAAAACTCAGGAACAAACGCATTCCACATTTCTTTATTTTCATAAAAGCCATGCAATAAAACTACAGCCGTTCCTTTTCCTTGGTCGGTGTAAGTGATTTTGGTGTTTTTGTAGATGGTGGTTTTCATGGGTGCAAAAGTAAAATTTTTTAAATTTGAATTGCTATTTCTTAGAACACAGATTGGAGAAATTTTAAAAATTTATATAATTTCTTAAATATGTGTTTCAAAAACTAACTATTTTTATACCAAATCTATTTTCTAAAATAAAAACTATGTTCACAGTTCAACAAATAAAAGAAGCACATTCTAAAGTAAAAAGCGGTGCCGATTTCCCAAAATACATGCAAGACATTATTGCACTTGGAGTTACTTCATTCGAAACTTTTGTATTTGATAATCACACCAATTATTATGGTGCAAATGATTTTCAAAAGACATCTGAAGGTTTTTCAGAAACTTTAGTTATTGCAGACAAAAGCAACATCGAGCAATTCAAATCTGATTTAAAAGCTCACCAACAAGGGAAAACCGATTACATGACTTTCCTGAACGACTGTGCAAAATCTGGAGTAGAAAAATGGATTGTTGTAATGGATAAAATGACTTGTAGTTATTACGACAAAGCAGGAAATGAAATGGTTGTGGAAGTAATTCCTTCAGTTTAGTTTTTTAAACAAAAAACGGCTCACTTTCGCAAACCGTCTTTTCTCTTTCTTCTTGTATCTATTTTCTAAAATTAAGAATTCATAATCGATTCAATTTCCTCCACTTCAATAGGAATATTGCGCATCAAGTTGAATGCTTCTCCTTTTTCCTGAATTACCATATCATCTTCAATACGAATTCCGAAACCTTCAGCCGGAATATAAATTCCTGGTTCAACGGTGAAAACCATATTGGCTTGCATTGGTTCGTGCAATAATCCGTAATCGTGTGTGTCTAATCCCATGTGGTGCGACGTTCCGTGCATGAAATATTTTTTGTACGCTGGCCAATCTGGATTTTCGTTTTGAACATCGGCTTTGTCAATTAATCCCAAACCTAAAAGTTCTGAAGTCATGATTTTACCCACTTCTATATGATATTGTTTCCATAAAGTTCCTGGAACCAACATTTTCGTTGCTTCATTTTTCACACGTAAAACGGCATTGTAAACTTCTTTTTGTCTGTCAGAAAAACGTCCCGAAACAGGAACCATTCGCGTCATATCACTTGAATAATTTGCGTATTCAGCACCAACGTCAAGCAAAATCAAATCACCAGCATTACATTGTTGGTTGTTTTCAATATAATGTAAAACGTTAGCATTATTTCCCGAAGCGATAATTGGCGTGTAAGCAAAACCTTTCGAACGATTTCTTAAAAATTCATGCGCAAATTCGGCTTCAATTTCGTATTCCATTACGTTTGGTTTTACGAAATTTAAAATTCTTCTAAAACCTTTTTCAGTGATATTACAAGCTTCTTGAATTAAATCCAATTCTTCGCTTTCCTTCACAGAACGAATTCGTTGCAAAATAGGATTCGATTTTTCTACTTTATGCGCTGGATAATTTTCTTTCCACCATTTGATAAAACGCGCTTCACGAGTTTCCGTTTCAATCACCGCACGATAATGCTCGTTAGTGTTGATGTAAATGGTTTCAGCATAAGTCATCACTTCTTTCAAAGTTTTATGAAAATCTTGTAACCATATCACACTTTTAATTCCGGCGACTTCAAACGCTCTGTCTTTAGTAAGTTTTTCACCTTCCCAAATTGCGATGTGTTCGTTAGTTTCTTTTAGGAATAAAATTTCACGCAAATGCTCATATGGCGCATCAGGAAAAAGCAACAAAATACTTTCTTCTTGATCAACTCCAGATAAATAAAAGATATCACGATGTTGCGCAAAAGGCAGAGTAGAATCCGCGGAAACTGGATAAATATCATTCGAATTAAAAACGGCAACACTATTAGGTTTCATTTGTGCCGTGAATTTGGCTCTGTTTTTAATAAACAAATCACGGTCTATTTGATGGTATTTCATAATTTTAAAATTTGATAATTTCTATTTACCAAAATTACATAAACTATCTTTTTAATGTGTAGCCAAATGGCGTTATTTTAATGAACCGCAAATTCGCAAATTATAAGAGCAAATAGTAAAGAAAAAATTTGCGAATTCGCGGTAATTATTAATTTATGTTTTTACGAATACGACTCATGTGTCTTGATGAAATTCCAAGGAAAGAAGACAAATAATGCAACGGAACTTCTTGAAGTAATTTGGGTTCAGTGGTTAATAGTTTTTTGTAGCGTTCTTCAGGTGTCAATGTTAGCAAATCAATTCGATAATCATCGATTAAGCAAATTTGTTTTTCGATAACATTGTAATAAAATTGATGAAATGCTTTATTGTTTTCGATTAAATCTTTGAAAGTTTTTAAATCCACAATCCATAATTTACAATCGGCAATAGCTTTGATGCTTTTTCGCGATTGTTTACCAAATAAAAAACTACTTAACGAAGAAGTAACTGAATTTCTTAGAGCTAAATAGGTAGTTTTTTCTTCGTCTAAAATTTCTATTGAATGTTGTAAAATGCCGCTTTCAACAAAACAAAAATGCTGGCAAACTTCATTTTCTTTTACAAAGAATTCATTTTTCTTAAGATGTAATATTTGAAATGTTTCTCTAGCTTTAACAATCAATTCTTGCATAGAATCATCTTTTACATCAATAAATTGACATAAATAATCAAGAAAAGCATCGTTCGATTTTAAAACTGACATTTGTAAAAGTTTCAACAAAAATATCCAAATACTTTTCAACTCAGATTAAAATCTATATTTTTATAAAAAATTTCACAATGAGAACTAAATTTTTGTCACTACTCCTTCTTTTTGCAATTGGTCTTCACGCACAAGACAAAAAATCTTATCAATTATTTGATAAAAACGGAAAGAAAGTCTCTTACGATAAATTGCTAAAAGCATCTTTGAAAACCCAAGTTGTTCTTTTTGGAGAATATCATAATAATTCTGTTTCACATTGGTTGCAACTTGAATTGACTAAAGATGTTGCGGCAAAAACACCGGTGATTCTTGGTGCAGAAATGATAGAAGCCGATAATCAAACCCAATTAAACCAATATTTGAAAGATGAAATTGATCAAAAGAAGCTAGATTCTACAGCACGTTTGTGGAAAAATCATCCTACAGATTACAAACCTTTGGTTGATTTTGCAAAAGAAAACAACTTTGATTTTATAGCTACTAATATTCCTAGACGTTATGCTTCTATGGTTTCTAAAAAAGGTTTTGAAGCATTAGAAACTCTTACAACAGAAGAAAAGTCATGGATTGCACCACAACCAATTCCTTACGACGCATCACTTCCTGGTTATGTTGAAATGATGAAAATGATGGGTGACCATACAAGTCCGAATATGCCTAAAGCTCAAGCCAGTAAAGATGCAACAATGGCCTATTTTATTAATAAAAATTTGAAACCAGATAGTGTCTTTATTCACTATAATGGGACTTTTCATTCTGATAATTTTGATGGAATTAATTGGTATTTAAAAACTTACAATCCAAGCATAGAAATTGTAACAATATCAACAGTTGAGCAAAAAGACATATCAAAACTTGAGGAAGAAAATTACAATAAAGCTGATTTTATTCTCGTTATTGATGAAGATGTAACAAAAACGTATTAAATTCGTTTAATATTTATGTGCTTTATATTTGTTTGTTATTCGAAAACAAATTTGAAGCTAGAAAACTAAAATCAAGTATGAAAAAAATAATTTTATTACTAACAATTTTAACCTTAAGCATTTCTTTCTTTTCTTGTGAAGATTTAGATGATAATCAGGTAGAACCTATGTTGATTATTAAATTTAAGTTTGATCCAAATCAAGCTCGATTGAATAATTTAGGTCAGCCATCATTTGTTCCTTTTGGGAATGGGGCTCAATCTCCAATTTTTAATAAAATTTCGTCTCATTATATCGAATTCGCAAAAGATGCTAATGCACAATTAGGAGATGGAAGTATTGTTTATCATGGTCAAGAAACAACAATTGGAGGAGCTAATGCGATAGATTTTAGTAAAGCTAAAATTGTTGCTGAAGGAGAAGCATTTTTGGAAATCCCATTGAAAGATTTGGCAATTGGAAGTTATGAATGGATGCGTGTTTCTTTGTCTTATCAGAATTATCAGATTAAAATTCGTAAGCCAAGTTCAAGTTTGGAATATGACGGAACTTTAGAAAGCTTTGTTGGATTCAATACTTATATAGGAACTCATAGCATTGGAAATACTTTTTTTCAAGTTGACGGCAATAAACCTCAAGGATATTGGGCTTTTGCCCTGAATGATTTTCCATATTCTGCATCAGGTCAAGCACCAGCTGGAGCAACTACTGTTCCAAATCCAATTGCAGCAACATCGCCAATTCCTTTGACTTCATGTGTGGTTACTGGAAAATTTAATACTCCATTAGAAATTACAGGATTAGAAAAGAAAAATGTTGTGGTTACAATTTCACTTTCGACCAACAAAAGTTTTGAATGGGTTGATACTAATGGAAACGGAAAATTTGATCCGTCTCAAGGAGAAAATGTAGTTGATATGGGATTAAGAGGATTGATTCCGTCTTACACAAAGTAGTTTTGTTTAACAAAAAAGAACTTTTTAAACCATTTAAAGCTTTGAAAATCAACAAGTGTTAAACTCACTTTAAATTCATTATAAATTACGACGAAAAGGTTGTAGTTAATATCAAATAGCTGTATTTTTGTTTGATTTTTTAAAATAAATTATACAATCTTATGGCAAAATCTGCACTTTTAAAGTCATCTATCGCAAAGAAATATTGGATGGCTCTTACGGGTTTATTTTTATGCTTGTTTTTGGCAGGACATTTAGCTGGAAATCTACAATTGATTTTTAGCGACGCATTACACTTCAATCAATATGCGTTATTTATGACTTCAAATCCAGCAGTTAAGTTATTATCTTATGTAACTTATATTTCAATTCTTTTTCATGCTGTTGACGGAATTATGTTAACCATTCAAAACAAAAAAGCAAGACCAATTGGTTATGCAAAAACAGATGGTTCTTCTAGTAGTATGGCTTCTAGAAACATGGCGGTTTTAGGAACTTTAATTTTGGTTTTCATTGTAACTCACATGGTAAACTTTTGGGCTGTAATGCATTTTGATAAGAATATGCCATTACAAATCATTACTGTTGAAGCAATGGGACAAAAGCAAGACCTGTATTTAACTACAAATGAAGGTTATATGCCTGTTCAACAAGTAGCAAAATCTTTAGAAGAAGCAACCAAAACTGGTCTTCAAACTTACATTGAAAATAGAACAGAATTTTACAATACACAAGCTAAAGTTAAAGTTGGAGAAGGTTATAAAGATCTTCACAAAATAACAGTAGCATTTTTTAAAGATGCTAAATTTGGTTTGATTGCTACTATTCTTTATGTTTTAGCGATGGCTGTTTTAGCTTTTCACTTATTACATGGTTTTCAAAGTGCTTTCCAATCATTAGGGCTTAATAATCCAAATTGGACACCTAAAATCAAGTTTTTCGGAACTGCTTTTGCAATTGTAGTTCCGTTATTATTTGCAATTATTCCAGTTTACATTCACTTTTTCTTAAAATAATCAACATCAGATATATATTATGAAGTTAGATTCAAAAATACCAGAAGGGCATATTTCACAAAAATGGACTGATTATAAAGATCATTTAAAATTAGTTGCCCCAAATAATAGACCAAAAATAGACATTATTGTAGTTGGAACTGGTTTAGCAGGTGCTTCTGCAGCAGCTTCACTTGGAGAAATGGGCTACAATGTAAAAGCTTTTTGTTTTCAAGATTCACCTCGTCGTGCGCACTCAATTGCTGCTCAAGGAGGAATAAATGCAGCAAAAAATTACCAAAATGATGGCGATAGTATTTTTAGATTATTCTACGATACCATTAAAGGAGGTGATTATAGAGCTCGTGAGGCAAACGTTCATCGTTTAGCCGAAGTTTCTGGAAACATTATCGACCAGTGTGTGGCTCAAGGAGTTCCTTTTGCTAGAGATTATGGTGGATTATTAGATAACCGTTCGTTTGGTGGTACTCAAGTTCAAAGAACTTTTTATGCTGCTGGACAAACTGGACAACAATTATTATTAGGAGCTTATTCTGCTTTATCAAGACAAATTGGACTTGGACGTGTAAAAATGTACAATCGTCACGAAATGTTAGATTTGGTAAAAGTGGATGGAAAAGCTCGTGGAATTATAGCCCGAGACTTAGTTACAGGAGAAATCGAAAGACATTCGGCTCATGCTGTAATTATCGCTTCTGGTGGTTATGGAAATGTTTATTTCCTTTCTACTAACGCAATGGGAAGTAATGTAACAGCAGGTTGGAAAGTTCACAAACAAGGTGCAGCTTTTGCAAATCCATGTTATGTACAAATTCACCCAACTTGTATTCCTGTACATGGAACCAATCAATCGAAATTGACTTTGATGTCTGAATCGTTAAGAAATTCAGGTCGTATTTGGGTTCCAAAGAAAAAAGAAGATGCTGAAGCAATTCGTGCTGGAAAATTAAAACCAACACAAATAGCCGAAGAAGATAGAGATTACTACTTAGAAAGAAGATATCCTGCTTTTGGTAACTTAGTACCACGTGACGTAGCTTCAAGAGCAGCAAAAGAAAGATGTGATGCTGGTTTTGGAATAGAAGCAAACGATACCAACGAAGGTGTTTACTTAGATTTCTCTACAGAAATTCAAAATAAAGGTAAACAAGCCGCTTATGCTCAAGGAAATCATAATCCATCTGCAGAAGAAATCACTAAATTAGGTAAAGCTTGGTTGGAAGAAAAATACGGTAACTTGTTTACAATGTACCAAAAAATTACAGATGAAAATCCGTATGAAACTCCAATGAAAATCTATCCAGCTGTTCACTATACAATGGGTGGTGTTTGGGTTGATTATAATTTACAATCAACTATTCCAGGTTGTTTCGTAGCTGGAGAGGCTAACTTCTCAGACCACGGAGCAAACAGACTTGGAGCATCTGCTTTAATGCAAGGTTTGGCTGATGGATATTTTGTTCTTCCTTATACAGTTTCTGATTATTTAGCGGATGATATTCGTACTGGAAAAATCTCTACAGAATTACCAGAATTTGTTGAAGCAGAAAAAAGAGTTAAAGATTCGATTAATTTCTTCTTAAATAATAATGGAACTAAAACTGTAGATCATTTTCACAAACGTTTAGGTTTGATTATGTGGAACAAAGTTGGTATGGGAAGAAATGCTCAAGGACTATCTGAAGCTATTGCAGAAATCGCTGCTTTAAAAGAAGAATTCTACAGAGATGTATTTGTTCCAGGTAGTGCAGACGAATTGAACCCAGAATTAGAAAAAGCACTTAGAGTTGCCGATTTTATAGAATTAGGACAATTAATGGCAATGGATGGGTTACAACGTAAAGAATCTTGTGGTGGTCACTTCCGAGAAGAATATCAAGATGCTGAAGGTGAAACACTTCGTGATGATGAAAACTTTAAGTTTGTTGGAGCTTGGGAATACAAAGGCGATGACATCAGCAAGGAAGAACTTCACAAAGAAGAATTGAAATACGAGTTTATTAAAATAGCCGCAAGAAATTACAAATAATAGAGTTATGAGCGCAGCAAAAAATATAAATATTACCCTAAAAATTTGGCGTCAAAAAAACTCCAAAGCTAAAGGAAATTTAGAGACTTATACTTTAAATGAAGTCTCTACAGCAAGTTCATTTTTGGAAATGTTAGACCAATTAAATGAGCAATTAGTAAACGAAAGAAAAGAACCAATTGCATTTGATCATGATTGTCGTGAGGGAATTTGCGGAATGTGTTCTTTATACATCAATGGTCGTGCTCATGGTCCAGATACAGGAATAACTACTTGTCAATTGCACATGAGAATGTTCAAAGATGGTGATACTATTTATGTTGAACCATGGAGAAGTAGAGCATTCCCTGTAATAAAAGACTTAGTTGTTGATAGAAGTGCTTTTGATAGAATCCAACAAGCTGGTGGTTTCGTTTCAGTAAATACTTCTGGAAATACTATTGATGCAAATGCAACTCCAATTAATAAAGACGATGCTGATAAATCATTTGAAGCAGCTGCTTGTATTGGTTGTGGAGCTTGTGTTGCAACATGTAAAAATGGTTCTGCAATGTTGTTTGTTGGAGCAAAAGTTTCTCAATACGCATTGTTACCACAAGGTAAAATCGAAGCTACTAATCGTGTTTTAAATATGGTACGTCAAATGGACGAAGAAGGTTTCGGAAATTGTACAAATACTGGCGCATGTGAAGTGGAATGTCCAAAAGGAATTTCTCTTGAAAATATTGCTCGTATGAACAGAGAATATTTAAAAGCAAGTGTAAAATAAAATTAAATGAAAAAGCTAATTTTTTTATTTTTAGGATTGTCATTATTTAGTTGTTCTTCTGATGGAACAGACGATAACTCTGGTTCTGGAGGAAGTGGCGGTGGAGGTAACAATACAACAAATCCATTAACAGCAGTTGTTGATGGCATATCTTATGTTTTTGCAATAGTAAATAACACAAACATTGCTGACGCAACAGGCGGAGTTTATGGGAATACTTATTTCTTGATAAAAGGAACGAAAGATACCGGATCTGCAAAGAACAATTCAACTATTAGTGGAAAAGTTGGTTCAAAAAAATTTGAAATAAAATTAGCAATTCCAAAAAGTAATGTGTCTGTTGGAACTCATAATTTTACTAGTACAATTCAGCCAAATGAATATTATGCTGATTTAGACATTACAGGAATAAACCCAGCCGAAACGGCAGCAACTTCAACAGGTTTTATTAAGATTACATCTTATAATGCAACTACAAAAAAAATAGTAGGTACATTTTCATTTAATACAACTAATGGTTCAACAGCTACAATTACTCATAACATAACAGGAGCATTTGATTATGTTTTACCATAAAAATTATAGTTATTAAAATAATCTGAAACGCATTCATTAATTTGAATGCGTTTTTTTTATCTTTGAAAGGCAAACAAAACTACAATGAGAAATTTCCTTTCAATTATAATTCTATTTACCTCAATAGTTTCCTTCGGACAAAATTTTCACAAATACGTCAATCCTATGATTGGAACTGGCGGTCATGGTCATACTTATCCTGGAGCCACAGTTCCGTTTGGAATGGTACAGCTTTCACCAGATACCAGAATTGATGGAAGCTGGGATGGATGTTCAGGATATCATTATGATGATTCAGTTATTTATGGCTTTTCGCACACACATTTAAACGGAACAGGCTGCACCGATTATGGCGATATTATGCTAATGCCAACTATGGGCGAGCACAATTTTATTCCAAATGAATATGGTTCTAAGTTTTCCCATTCTAATGAAAAAGCTACTGCCGGATTCTATTCTGTGAAGTTAGACAAACATAATATTGATGTTCGTTTAACCTCTTCTACACGTGTCGGATTTCATGAATATACCTTTAATAACGCTGGACAAGCTAATATTGTTCTTGATTTAAACCATAGAGACAAATTGCTATATGGCGATGTGAAAATTATTGATAAAAAAACGATTCAAATTCTAAGAAGAAGCGAAGCTTGGGCAAAAGATCAATACGTTTATGCTCAAATTGAATTTTCTGTGCCTTTGGAAATTTCAAAGTCTCATTCAAATGAAGAGATTAGTCCAACATTTTTTGCTGGTACAGAACTAAAATTAGCGTTTTCAAAACAAGTAAAAAAAGGAGAAAAAATTTCAGTAAAAGTTTCACTTTCTCCAACAAGTTACGAAGGAGCAAAATTGAATATGTCTGAAATTAATGGTTGGGATTTTAATAAAGTAAAGCAAGAGGCGGAACAACTTTGGGACAAACAATTAGCTAAAATAGAAATTACTGAAACGGATAAAGATAAGTTGTCCATTTTTTACACGGCTTTATATCATACGATGGTTCAACCTAATATTGCGCAAGATATCGATGGAAAATACCGCGGTAGAGATAATAAAGTGCACAATGGCGAAGGTTTTGATTATTACTCGGTATTTTCACTTTGGGATACATTTCGTGGCGCGCATCCATTATATACGTTAATTGAAAAGAAACGTACTGCCGATTTCATAAATACGTTTCTAAAACAATACGAACAAGGCGGAAGATTGCCAGTTTGGGAATTAGCGTCCAATGAAACCGATTGTATGATTGGTTATCACTCGGTTTCGGTTATGGCAGATGCTATGGCAAAAGGAATTACTGGTTTTGACTACGAAGAAGCATTTGAAGCTGCAAAACATTCGGCAATGTTAGATCATTTAGGATTGGATGCCTACAAAAAACAAGGTTTTATTTCGATGGATGATGAGCACGAAAGCGTTTCTAAAACCTTAGAATATGCTTATGATGATTGGTGTATTGCGCAAATGGCACAAATTTTAAACAAAAAAGAAGATTACGAGTATTTCATGAAGCGTTCTCAAAGTTGGAAAAATATCTTCGATTGGAATACCGGTTTCATGCGACCAAAGAAAAATGGTGGTTGGGACAAACCATTCGACCCAAGAGAAATCAATAATAATTTTACTGAAGGGAATTCGTGGCAATATTCGTTTTTTGTTCCACAAGATATACCTGGAATGATTGAAGCGTATGGTGGAAACGACAAATTTGAAGCCAAATTAGACGAAATGTTCAACTCCGAAAGTAAAACTACAGGAAGAGAGCAAGTTGATGTTACTGGTCTAATTGGTCAATATGCTCACGGAAACGAACCAAGTCACCACATGGCGTACTTATATAATTATATTGGGAAACCCGAAAAAACTACCGAAAAAGTACATTACATTTTAAACAATTTTTACAAAAACTCACCAGACGGATTAATAGGAAACGAAGATTGTGGACAAATGAGCGCTTGGTATGTACTGAGTTCAATGGGAATTTATGCCGTTACGCCAGGAGAAACAATTTGGTCAACTGTGAAACCAAATTTTGAAAAAATTAAAGTAAATTTTGAAAAAAATTATAGTTCAGAAATATCTACAGGAAAGGATTTAAGATTTTTTGGAATTGAAATTCAACATAGAAAATCATTACCGTTAGTTAATGATATTATCTCAGTTCCAGTAATTCAAGCGGAAAGTAAGTCGTTTAAAGATAAAATGCTGATTGAAATAACTCATTCTGACTTAAATCTGAAAAAATTAAATAATCCAACAATTTTATAAAAATAATAATCCTTCAAACTTTAATATTTATAAATCATCATTTGAAATCGATAAATCATCTACAATAGAAGCTTTCATTACAGATATATTCAAAGCAGAATTAACAGTTAGCGACACAATCTCCGCCCAATTCTTCAAAAAACCAAACAATTATACTATCGACATAAAATCTACTTACAATCCGCAATATCATGCTGGTGGAAAAGAGGGTTTATTAGATGGAATTAATGGCTCAACAAATTGGAGAAAAGGAGATTGGCAAGGATATCAAACACAAGATTTTGAAGCCATTGTTGATTTGCAAAGTGTAAAAGAAGTATCCAATTTTAGTGCAACCTTTCTACAAGACCAACGTTCTTGGATTTTAATGCCAACTAAAGTAGAATATTATAGTTCGACTGACAACATCAATTTTACATTAATAACAACTGTTGCCAATGATGTTGATCCAAAAAAAGACGAAAACACTATCAAAGATTTTAGTTTTACAACTTCAAAACCAATCAATGCAAGATATATAAAAGTAAAAGCTTACAATTACGGAAAACTCCCAGAATGGCATTTAGGTTTTCCTTACAATGGAGATGCATTTATTTTTATAGATGAAATAACAATTAAATAAAATCCGCGAGAATCTGCGTTTTCACTAGGTGAATCCGTTTTATCCGCGTTCCAACACCTATGAAAATAGCTTTAATACAAACGGAACTATCCTGGGAAAATCCCAATGAAAACAAAGCTTTACTTCAAGAAAAGATAAATGCTATTTCGCAATATGTAGATTTAATTGTTTTGCCCGAAATGTTTACCTCTGGCTTTACAATGAATCCCAAAAATGTTGCTCAAACTATGCATGGCGAAGCTATTTCTTGGCTAAAAGAAACTGCAAAGTCTAAAGATTGTGCCATCACAGGAAGTTTAGTAATCGAAGAAAGCGGCAACTATTTCAACCGATTGGTTTTTGTGTTTCCAACAGGTGAAATTCAAACTTATGATAAACGACACCTTTTTACTTTAGCTGGTGAAGAGAAAGTTTATACAGCTGGAAAAGATAAATTAATTGTAGAATATAAAGGATTCAAAATCTGTCCGCTTATTTGTTATGATTTACGTTTCCCAGTTTTTGCCAGAAATGTAGAAGATTATGATGTGTTGATTTATGTAGCCAATTGGCCAAAACCACGAGTAAACGCTTGGGATATTTTACTAAAAGCACGCGCAGTAGAAAACATGAGTTATGTAATTGGAGTCAATCGTGTTGGAATAGACGCCAATAATCTCGAATACGTCGGACATTCGCAAGCTATTGATTTTCTTGGCAATTACATTCAAGAACCGCAAGAAATAGAAGGCGTTTTTATAGTAGAATTAGATAAAAACGAAATGCTAGAAACTAGAGAAAAACTAAATTTTCTAAATGACAGAGATAAGTTTCAAATTCTCTAAAAAACACAAAAGGCACAAAAAAAATACTTTGTGCCTTTTGTGTTAAAATTTATTTCCCAACATCAACTGGTTGTTCGACATCCCAATTAGCTCTTACATCAACTTCTTTTGGAAAGTAAATTACTTCTTCACTTTGGCGTTGTTCTAGAAAGCTTCCTGGTGTCCAACGCTTATTTTTATCGTCATCATAAATAACACGAATGGTATATTTTGCAGGATCAATTAAATCAAAATTCAATGATGTTTCCTTTTCAGAATATTGACTAACAATAACTTTACCATCCTTATCGGTCAATTCTACAATAACAGGAAAACGCTTTACATTCTCGAGTTTTATACGAAGATTTCCGTAATCAGAAAGGTTGTTGGTAGAAAAATCAAAAGATAAACTATCATTTTTTCTATCATAATAATCGGTTAAAGCATCTGGCAAAACCTTTAAATTGTATTTTTCTAAAGGTTCTTTGTTAAAAATAAATTTCAATTCTTGTTTAAGTTCATCATATTCATTAGTAAATTTTACTTCTGCAGAATCCTTATTAATAAGCTTCATCTTCGTTACATCCCATTTTGTCAAAGGAACATTCGATTTTATTGCAAAATCATCTCTAAAACTTATAGTTCCTTGTTGTTCTGAACTAAATCCTAAAGTATCTCTTTTTTGTTCTTTAACTTTTAAAGAAAAGGTTTTTTGAAATTTATTCTTTGAAACATCAATACTTAATGAATCGCCTTTAACAGCTTTAAACCATACTTGAAGTGAATCTTTCTTAGGTAATTGTGAAACCACAAAAGGAATAGTTTCAGAGTTCTTTTTAAGCGTTATTTTTACATCTTTAGGATTTCCTTCATATCCAATAGTAAATCTTGAACCAGAAGCCTGTGATGCGTTTATAGCTTTAAAAGTTGGTTCTTCTTTAAAAAGTTCTAATTCATAAATTGTATCATTCGGAATAGTAATGAACTCTTTTTGAAATCCAATTTTTTCAGTTTTTGAATCAAATTTATTGTTTCCGTTTACATCTTTCAAAGCAATCAAACGGTATTTTCCTTCTTTAATATTCTCAAATTTAACCAATTGCAAACTATCCAAAGTGTTGGTGATATATCTTGGAACTTGTTTGTAAATTATAGAATCATTGTATTTATCATTAGCATCATAAAGCATTATGGAAACATAATTATCTACTTTTTTCTCAATAGCATCTTTTACTTTTGCACCCAAATTCAAGGAATCAATATAACTTCCAGTTGAGAAAACATATTTAAATTGTTGGTAAGGATTTCCTTCGTTATTGTCTGCAATACTTTTTCCGAAATTAAAACTATAAGTAGTGTTTGGTAGAAGTGTATCTTTAATTCTGATAGTTATGACTTTACTTGCGTTGTAAGGTAAAATTTCTGGCTGACGCTTCATTGGTGGCGAAATGATAAGCTGCTTATTAATGTCTTTCAACTTAATGTATTCGTCAAAACTGATTTTTATTTCCTTTCCTGTGAAATTTGTAGAGAAGTTTTTAGGTAAACTATTAACCATTTTGGGTGCAATGGTATCTTTCAATCCACCAGTAATTGTGCCTCTTTTAGCACAACCAATCACCATAAAAACTAGGAATAGTAAACTATATTTGAAAATACCTTTTTGCATCAATTCTTTAATTTCTTACCGCAAAATAACAATTATATTTAGTGGAAACGAAATCTTTTTATTTATAATTAACTAAAATTATTATTGTGTCATTGCCATACAAACAATACTGATTTTTGAACCTGGAATTTTTAGCAGTTCTCTACCACAAGCTTCAAGTGTTGAACCAGTTGTAATCACATCATCAATCAATAAAAAATGTTTGTTGTGATGGGAATCGTTATAGTTAATCCCGAAGATATTTTCTACAACTTCAGATCTTCCTAAAATCGATTTAGTAGTTTGAGTTTTTGAATAAACATTTCTTACCAAAATAGTTTCATCATAAGATTTGTTCCAGCTTTTTGAAAGAGCTTCACCAAAAGTAGTAACTTGATTATAACCACGTTCTTTAAATCTTTTTTTATGTAACGGAATAGGAATTATGAAATCTACATCTTTAAGTTCTTCAACATCTTTCAACTCTTCTGCATACCAATATCCAATAGCTTCACCAATTTCTTGATGACCTTTGTATTTTAGTTTGTGAATCATTTCTTGAACAATTCCTTTTTTGTGAAAATACATTAAACTTGAAGCGTGTTCTAAAGGAATTCGGCCATAAAATTTTGAAAAAACGTCATTATTTTTGCTCAAATATTGATTTGTAAGCGGAATATCATGTCGGCAGGAAGTACAAATTACAATTTCATCTTTCAATAAAAACGAATTACAACCTGCACAAGCTTTAGGAAAAAAGAGATTTATGATGCTTTGAATCATGAAATTGGGCTAATATTTTTATAAAAATATAAAAATCAACGATTCATTGGTTATTTATATTAAATTTTAATTTCACTTTTATATTTTTGCACCATTATGGCAAAACAAGAAGATTTATTTAAAAATGTGGTTTCGCACGCAAAAGAATACGGATTTATTTTTCCGTCAAGCGAAATTTACGATGGTTTAAGTGCGGTTTATGACTATGCACAAAATGGTGTTGAATTAAAGAAAAACATCCGCGAATATTGGTGGAAAGCAATGGTGCAAATGCACGAAAACATTGTTGGGCTAGACGCGGCAATCTTGATGCATCCAACAACTTGGAAAGCTTCAGGACACGTTGATGCTTTTAACGACCCATTAATTGACAACAAAGATTCTAAAAAAAGATATAGAGCAGACGTTTTAATTGAGGATTATGCCGAAAAATTAAACCTGAAAGCTAAAAAAGAAATCGAAAAAGCGCGCGAACGTTTTGGCGAATCTTTTGACGAAGAACAATATAAAACTACAAATCCACGAGTGATGGAATATCTTTCTAAAGAGAGAGAAATTCTTGAAAGAATGGGTAAATCGTTAGGAAATGGCGATTTAGAAGACGTAAAAGCATTAATTGAAGAATTAGAAATTGCTGACCCAGAAACAGGTTCAAGAAATTGGACAGATGTAAAGCAATTCAACTTAATGTTTGGAACAAAATTAGGTGCTTCTGCCGAAAATGCAATGGATTTGTACCTTCGTCCAGAAACAGCGCAAGGAATTTTTGTTAATTTCTTAAATGTTCAAAAAACTGGTAGAATGAAAATTCCTTTTGGAATTGCTCAAACTGGTAAAGCTTTTAGAAATGAGATTGTTGCAAGACAATTTATTTTCCGTATGCGTGAATTTGAACAAATGGAAATGCAATTTTTTGTAAAACCAGGCGAAGAAATGAAATGGTATGAATACTGGAAAACTAACCGTTTAAAATGGCATTTATCTTTAGGATTGGGTGAGAAAAATTACCGTTTTCATGATCATGAAAAATTAGCTCATTATGCCAATGCTGCTGCCGATATCGAATTTAATTTTCCATTTGGATTTAAAGAATTGGAAGGAATTCATTCAAGAACCGATTTCGATTTGAAAGCACACGAACAATTTTCTGGTAAAAAATTACAATATTTTGATAACGAAACGAATTCTAACTACGTCCCTTACGTTGTAGAAACTTCGGTTGGATTGGATAGAATGTTCTTATCGGTTTTTGCAACATCTTTAAAAGAAGAAACATTGGAAGATGGTTCAACAAGAACAGTTTTGAGTTTACCGAGCGTTTTGGCTCCAACAAAAGCTGCTGTTTTGCCATTAGTTAAAAAAGATGGTTTGCCAGAAGTAGCTCAAAGTATCATAGACGATTTAAAATGGGATTTCAACGTGGCTTACGACGAAAAAGACGCTGTAGGAAGACGTTACAGACGTCAAGACGCACTTGGAACTCCATTTTGCATTACTGTTGATCATCAAACATTAGAAGATAAAACGGTTACTATTCGTCACAGAGATTCAATGAAACAAGATAGAGTTGCGATTTCTGAACTAAGAGGAATCATCAACGAAGAAGTTTCTATGAGAAATTGGTTGATGAAAACGATTTAGAAATTTATTATTATAAAAAAATCCCATTTTGATTTGTCAAAATGGGATTTTTACTTTTATGAAGTTTTTTAAAATCGATAACCAACGGAGATGGCTATCTTTCCTGTTATTCTTGAATAATCAGTATTATTTATATTCGATGATATGGAAAGATTTCGTCCAATTCCGGCACCGATTTCAAACATTACATTTCTTTTTGTATACCATTTTCCGCCTAAACCTATTCCTAATGCGAAAGCTTTTACTTTTTCTTTTTGTTCCGTTGTATAAGAACCATAAAAGTATGTAATATCTCTACTTACACTTTGATATAAGCCAAATCCTTCCATAAAAAATCCTGATACAGGTTTTTTGCCAAAATAAAATCTATAGTATGGAGAAATCGCAAATGCTGTGTTGATATCAGCTTCTTTATCTAATAGAAAAGTCAAAGATGTTCCAAAACTCGATTCGTCGTTGATAGCACGTTCATAAGTAGCATCAAATGCACCTAAAACTAAATACAACGCATTTATTTTCACTTCATTTTTCTTAAAATCGGAGGTTTCGTTTTCTTTCTGGCCAAATCCTTTTATGCAAAGAAGTGAAAAGGTAAATACAATAATTGTTTTTTTCATGTTTAAGTATAAATTTATCCAAATATATTAATACTAATTAGGAGACCAATTACTTTAACATTAAATTTAATCTTCTCTGGGTAGGTTAATTTCACTTAAAACAAAATCTCTAACTTTTTCCCAAGTTTTTACATTTAATGAATAATAAATATTGTTGCCTTTATTTTTTCCTTTGATAAGTTTCACTCTCTTTAATTCTGAAAGGTGTTTTGAAACTGTTGATTGAGCCAAAGGTAAAACTTCAATAATATCTCCACAACAAGATGTTGGGTTATCCATCAAAAACTGAATAACTTTCAATCTAGCTGGATTTCCTAAAGCTTTTAATACATCTGCCATTTCATTGATTTTAAAGGAAAATCCGAAGGTTTTTGTAATTCCCATATCGCTATATATAATTTAAATAGTTTGTTTTTTATTATCATTTGATCACATGAAAAACATCTTCACTTTTTTTGTAATTGAATTACTTTTTTAGATAATTTGTCACCAAATTTAGAAAAGATTCTTTGACTAGGTAATCATTTAAATGTATTTTTTAAAAATTGATTTTGTTTTTACTTCAATCAATCTGTAATTGATAGTGTTACTGCTTTGTTTTTATACTTTATATGGGCATAAAGCAATAAATAGTTCACTTGATTTTTGTATAATTTTTTTAATAGTTGTTAATAACCTCGCCTTAATTATTATTTGAAATAATTTTATTCGTATTTGTAATTTTTCTGACGATTTTACTTACAATTGAATAATAATAATTTTTGGTTTTTTTGAGTTTTATTTTATTATTATTTTTAAATATAATTGTTTAAGTATTTGAAAAACAATGCATATATTAATATTTTTATAATTATATTATAGCTATATATAGATATAATATAGTTTTACTTTTTTTCTTTACTTTTTTTTAAAAAAGTAAGAAAAAACTTTAATTTAATTGCGCTTAATCGATTTTTCCTACCTTTCAACTAAAAAGTGTATATTGTTAAAAAGTCATAGCTAACATCCATTCAAATATTCTGTAAAACGTCTAATTTAGTAACGTTGTAAAATGTGTGATTTACAGCAAAAATAGTCCCCAAAACTATCTTTAATTTAACGTGAGTTGTGTGAACTCATAAAACTGATGCTTTACCCCAAAAAGTAAAGCGATTGAAGAATTTTACATTTGTAATCATTGACGACAACCCAAAAAATAGGTTGAAGACTAAAGCCACGGCTGAAAGTTTTCAAAACCTTACCTTTTTGGCAATGGCCGATAATTATGAAGATGGAATTGATATTGTTTTAGAATACCATCCAGATGTAATTTTTCTTGAAATTGATCCTCAAGAGGAGGAATCTAAGCTCTCATTGGCTTTTATTAATGAATTACACCGCTATTTGTCAGTAATTCCTAAAATAATTGTTACTACTACAAATGATGCACTTTGTTTACAGTCTTATAAATATGGTGTTTTTGATTATTTAATTAATCCTATAGAAACTAAGGAACTTCGTAAAAGTATTTTCCGTTTAGATAAAGAAACCTCAAATAATTCTTTTTATTCTAATGTGCCTAATAAGATTAATGCAACTTCAATAACTGTTCCACATAGTCCTGAAATAGAATCATCTATAATGGAGTCAGAAATCACTCCAATTGAGTTGGTTACTGTTGAAGTTCAAGAAGAAGTTATAGAAACTAATAAATCAGAAACTCATACTGAAGAAATCAATGATGTTGAAGAAACTGAATTAATTGACAATAAAATTGATATAAGCGAAGAAGTAGCAAATGAACCAAAAGAAAATAACACAACATTTGAGATAAAAGGAGGAAAAGATAAACCCTTAATTATATGTGTTAAGTCTTATGGTGATTACCGTTATATAGATGCAAAAGACATTTGTTATCTACAAGCAGACAACAACTCTACTGATATTCATTTAAATACAGGAGAAATGATTACTGCTTTTAAAACACTAAAGCATTTTGAAGGAGTTCTTAATTATCCTTTCGTTAGAATTCACAATAGTTATATACTCAATATTGATTATGTTTCTAGAATTCACACCGGAAATGCAGTTTGCCACATTAAAAATACTACTACAAAACTTCCGTTTTCTAAATCTTACAAAGAAAACATTGATGCAATTATAGCTACAATTGCCTCTGGAAATTACTTGGAAATATAATTACTATTTTCTTGATTAAATTAGTGATTAATTTTGCTATTACTTATTTAAAAATTTATTTATAGATTAACTACGTTTTTTCTCGTTAAAATGATATTTGTTTTTAATAAAATATCATAAACAGCTGATAATCAATATATTAAATACATTTTTTTCATTTTCAAAACCACGTAAAACTACGTGGTTTTAAAAAATGTCATTCACCCAAATTTGAGTATCATTCACTATCAAATGATGTCATTCTACATTATATACGCGTAAACGTATTTATCGAAACCTAATGCTGTAGTAGTTTTACGACGTCAAAAGCCCCAAACAAGTTTTATAAAGACTTGGCTTTAAGCAAAACAATTAAAGTCTAACAAAAACATAAAATTACAATCATGAAAAAATCATTAGTAATATTCGGATTATTCTCTTTAATGATGGTATTAACATCTTTCACTTCTCCAAATGAAATCGGAGGAAGAAGTTCTCAAGGAGAATTTGCAATTGGAGGAAGAAGCTCTCAAGGAGAATTTGCAATTGGAGGAAGAAGCTCTCAAGGAGAATTCGCAATTGGAGGAAGAAGCTCTCAAGGAGAATTCGCAATTGGAGGAAGAAGCTCTCAAGGAGAATTTGCAATTGGAGGAAGAAGCTCTCAAGGTGAATAATTAGAACAACAAAAATATATGAAAAACTACCAATAGATATTGGTAGTTTTTTTTTGTCAAATACTTTCGTAATTTTGAAAAAAATCATTTCACTTTGAACAAAAAACTATTATTACTATTTTTATCAATTATCTTTTTTTCTTGCTCAAATAAAAAGGAAAAAATTATTTCTGAAAAATCGGCTACTGATAGTTTAAGTTATTATATGAAACTTGCTAATAGTAAAGGGATTTCAGATAAAGAGAAATTGAATATTATTGATAAAGCATTCAAATTAGTTCCAACTTTAAAAAACACTTCAAATAAAAGAGACACTCTTTTTAGTATCACTTACAGATACTATATAAATAAGGAATGGAAAAAATTTAATATCGCCTCTAATTTACTGTTACGCGAATCAATAGAAACAAAAGATTCAACAAACATTGTTAAAGTTTATAGATTTAAAGCAAATTATTTAAAAAAAACAGAAGTCTTTGATAGTTCTTTTATCTACTATCTAAAAGCTGAAAAAATTTATTTTAAACAAAATGATGAATTAAATCTAGCTAATATTCTTTATAATAAAGGTATTGTTCAATATTTAGTTAGTGATTATATTGGCGCAGAACTTTCTTTGTTTAAAGCATATTCAATTTTAAAGAATTCCAACGAAAAGGACAAACTTTACGGAACATTGAATCAACTTGGTTTGGTTTATAATGAACTAAAAGAATATGATAAAGCAATTTTTTATCATAATAAGGCATTAGAGACTGTTAGAGATTTTAAATTACAAAGTGAAGAACATCAAGAAGCAGTCTGTTATAACAACTTAGGGTATCTATTTTTAAAACAAAAAAAGTATAATGATGCGATTAGTAATTTTGAATTAGCATTAAAAGATAATAAAATTTTAGACGATGATCCTGAATTGTATTCAAGTTTAAAAGATAATCTTGCTTATTGTAGAATGCAAATTAATAATTATAAAGATTTACCAGGATTATTTGTTGAAGCATTAAATGTTAGAAAAAAGTTAGATAATTATACTATAATTGTTGGTAGCTATATTCACTTATCAGAATATTATCAAAAAATAAATGATATTAATTCTGCTATAAAATACTCAAATGACGCATTAAGAGTTGCGCGTGAATCTAAAATCCCTGTGAATATTGTTTTGGCGTTAAAACAAGCATCAAATGTTGATGATAAAAATGCATTAAAATATTCGGAGGATTACATTAGAATTAGTGATAGTCTTCAAATTGTTGAAAGAAATTCAAAAGACCGTTTCGCTCGTTTGCAACTAGAAACTGATGAAATCATAAAGCAAAAAGATGATCTTGTTGAGCAAAACAGAGACATTCTTAACTACTTTATGGGAACCATGGCTTTTGTTGGTATTCTGTTTTTTATGAGAGCTCAAAGAGCAAGACGAAGAGAACTTGTTCTTACACAAGCACAGCAACGCGCTAATGAAGAATTATATAAATTAATCATATCACAACAAAATAAACTTGATGAAGGCAAAGTCTTTGAAAAAAATAGAATTGCAAAAGAACTTCATGACGGAGTTCTTGGTAGAATGTTTGGTTTGAGACTTAACCTTGATGGCTTAAATAAAAGAACCGATGAAGAGGCAGTTGAAGAAAGACTAAAGTATTTAGAAGAATTAAAAACTATAGAGCAAGATCTTCGTGAAATTTCTCATGAATTGAGTAGGGAAAAATTTGTTTTAATTAATAACTTTGTAGCCATTGTTAACGGATTACTTGAAGAACAGACAAAAATTAATCCAGCAAAATTAACAACACTTATTGGTGAAAATATAGACTGGGACTTGCTTTCAAATACTACAAAAATTAACTTGTATCGTATACTTCAAGAGAGTTTGCAAAACATAAATAAGTATGCCAATGCAAATTTTATAAAAGTTGAGTTTAAAAAAGATAAAAAAGGGAATTTAATTCTTAATATTGTAGACGATGGCGAAGGCTATGATGTTAAAAAGAAAAGTAAAGGAATTGGAATGAAAAACATGGTTGACAGAACCCATGAAAGTGACGGAACCATTGAAATAAAATCTGAAAAAGATAAAGGAACTCAAGTATTAGTTGTAGTTCCGCTTGAACATAAAACTATAAAAGTATAACAATGCCCCAAAACATTAATGTATTAATCGTTGACGATCATCCTTTTATTATTCAAGGATATAAAAATGTGATTAAATTATTTCCTGACAAAAACATAGAATTTACATTCTATGAAGCAATTGATTGTAAAACAGGATACGAAGCTGTAATTAATCCAGCAGCAAAATATGATATAGCCTTTCTTGATGTGAGTATGCCTACCTACGAAGAAAAAAACATCAACACTGGTGAAGATATTGCAAAGTTGTTAATTAGTGAAATGCCCGAATGTAAAATTGCTCTTTTAACAATGCATTCAGAAAGTCTAAAGGTGCAATCCATTATTGATGAAATAAATCCTCTTGGTTTAGTTATAAAAAACGATTTGGGTTTTGAAAGTATGATATTGGCACTACAAACAATTCTTAAAGGAGAAAAATATTATAGTGATTCGGTTATTAAATTTTTGAACAATCAACAAAAAGAAAAAGTGTATGTTGATGTTATAGATAAACAAATCTTACATTACTTAAATAAAGGAGTAAAATATGACGATATTCCACTTTATATAACAATTTCATCAAGTTCTGTGAAAACTAGAAAAGAAAATATGAAAGAGTTACTTGGAATTAAAGGATGTAAAGATTCCGAATTAGCTGCAGTTGCTAAAGACCGAGGCATGTTATTATAAAAACAAAAGCGATACTTCAATTAGTATCGCTTTTTTTATCTATTCTTCCAAAGCATTCCAACCACGAGCTTTCAGCGGAATTTTAGTATTGGCTCTTGTTATCAAATGAGTTCCTTCGCTTTCGCCAACCATATGTCCTATTACAGTGAAGTTTGGATTGGCTTTTATTTTATCAAAATCTTCCATCGCGATGGTAAACAATAATTCATAATCTTCTCCACCATTTATGGCAACTGTTGTAGAATCTATATTAAATTCTTCACAAACATTGATAAACTGCGGATCAACTGGAATTTTCTCTTCATATAAGTTACATCCAACTTTACTTTGTTTACAAATATGAATTATCTCTGACGATAATCCATCCGAAATATCAATCATGGATGTTGGTTTTACTTCCAATTTTGATAATAATTCTTTAATATCATGACGTGCTTCTGGACGTAATTGTCTTTCTATCAAATAAGTATAAGCATCCAAATCAGGTTGATTGTTTGGATTTACCTTAAACACTTGTTTTTCACGTTCCAAAACTTGCAATCCCATATAAGCGGAACCTAAATCGCCTGTTACTACTAATAAATCGTTTTCTTTGGCTCCGTTTCTATAAACAATAGCTTCTTCATTGGCTTCACCAATAGCGGTAATTGAAATAATTAAACCTTTTTGAGAAGAAGTTGTGTCACCACCAATAACATCAACATTGTAAAACTTGGCAGCCAAAGCAATTCCGTCAAATAATTCTTCTAAAGCTTCAAGCGGAAAACGATTAGAAACTGCAACCGAAACGGTAATTTGAGTTGCTTTCGCATTCATCGCACAAATATCAGAAACATTCACAACAACAGCTTTGTAACCCAAATGTCGTAAAGGCATATAAGACAAATCAAAATGTACGCCTTCAATCAATAAATCGGTAGAAACGACTACTTTTTTGTCTTTAAAATCCAAAACAGCAGCATCGTCACCAATACTTTTTATAGTTGAGGTGTTTTTTACATCAAAATTTTTTGTCAAATGGTCTATCAATCCAAATTCGCCCAATTGCGAAAGTGAGGTTCGTTGCGGATTTTTATCTTCTATCATGTTGCAAAGGTACGAAGGATTTTTGTTTGCCACAAAGTCACAAAGTCACGAAGGTTTTTTTGTTTGTCACAAAGTCACTTTTGATAATGAAATCTTAATGAAACTTAATTTCTTAATGGTTAGAATATAGAAAGTCTTATCTTTATGTTCAATTACAATTTAAAATGGAAAATATAAAAATAGTTACTCTTACAATAAATCCATCATTAGATAAATCAACGCATTTCACAGGATTGATTGCCGAACAAAAAATTCGTTGCGAAAAACCACGATATGATGCTGGTGGTGGCGGAATAAATGTGTCGAAAGCAATTGCAAAATTAGGAGGAAAATCAACTTGTATTTTTACTTCTGGTGGTTCTTCCGGAGAAATGTTGGAAGAGTTAATTGTGAAAGAAAACCTAGAAAGTTGTGTTATCAAAACTAAAAATTGGACCAGAGAAAATTTCATTGCTTTCGAAAATACAAGCAAAGCACAATATAGATTCGGATTTCCAGGAAATGAATTTTATGAAGATGAGAAAGATAAAATCCTCCAAACCATAAAAGAGTTAAAAACCGATTATTTAGTCATAAGCGGAAGTTTGAATGAAGGTTTGTCTAAAAATTTCTATCAAAAAATAGCTGAAATCGCCAAAGAATCAAATATAAAAGTTATCGTTGATACTTCTGGCGAAGCCTTGCAAAAAGTATTAGAAACTGGCGTTTATTTAATCAAACCCAACATTGGTGAATTAGCAAAATTAATTGGAGTTGAACGATTAGAATTACCAGAAGTAGAAAAAGCAGCAAAAAAGCTAATTGAAGATAAAAGCGCCGAAATTTTAGTAGTTTCACTCGGAGCAGAAGGCGCAATTTTAGTCACAAAAGACGAAACGCATCTTGTAAAAGCACCAAAAGTAGAAAAGAAAAGCACGGTTGGAGCTGGAGATAGTATGGTTGGCGGAATGGTTTGGGCATTATCACAAAACAAAACCCTAAAGGAAGTAATCCAAATAGGCGTGTGCTGCGGAACAGCCGCCACAATGAACGAAGGAACACAACTTTTTAAAACTGAAGATGTGATGAAGTTGCTGGAAGAACTGAATTAAGCTTTAAATTTTCTAAAAGATTGAATCATTTCGTAGATTCCGAAAGCAATTACAATTTTACCAAAAATGAAAATTAACCAACTTAAAGGATTTGTCAAGTAAACTCTATCAGTTTCTAATGGATTATAAAAATCTGTTACTAAGAAAAATCTAAATAAACCAGAAACAAAACGTTTCCAATTGTCCCAATTTGTGATGTCAACTGTATGATTGTAATTTTCAATTATATAAAAAAGAAAATATATGATGAACCCCCAAAACAAAGTGAATTTTAAAGCTCTTTTCCAGTCTGTTCCATATTCTGAAACCACATCACTAATCCAAAGAACAAAAGAATCTCTCTTCAATTGAAAAGGCTCTCTATGTCTATGAAAAAAACGATTTTCATCAGCACCAATTTTTTTTAATTTATTTTTTATGTCTTCTCGATACGCATTAAACTCATAGACTCTAAATTTATTATAATCAATTTTGTTTTCAGCTTTTTGAAGTTGTAATTTTATTGTGCGAATTGTTCTCCTATCACATTCATATATTTTCTTAATTTGAATATCGTCAAATAATGCAATTTTCTCAAAAACAGTTTGGTCAATATTAATTGTGTCACAAAAAACATCTTGAAAAGAAGCAGTCTGCTCAAATATTACATTATCAATAGATAGATTGTGAAATGATGATTTATTAAATTGTATATTTTTATGAATAAAACAATCATTAAACTTTACTATTCCAAAAATATTATATGGAGTGTCTCTGAAAAGTGTAATACCAAAAAATTTACAATCGATAAAATGTATTAATCTAACATCGTTTCCACTGAAATTAAATTGTTCAAAAACACAATCAAAAAATGAACTTTCTCCTTGATTATTAATAAATTCATTTTTAACAATTGCTAAGAACTCATTGAATTTTACAAAAACAAACCTCAAAGTTGAAAAAGTATTTTTTTGTATTATTGTTTCTTTTGTGAATTCATTTTTTAAAAAAGATAAAGACCCATTTATAAAATGATTGTTTTCAAAAGTGAAAACATCACAAAATACATTATTACGTAAAGTTATTTTACAATCTAAATTATGAGAATCTAGGATTCGAAAAAAATCTATTTTACAGTTGTTAATTTCTAAAGCGTTTAGTGTTAGTATGTTTTTAATCTCAAAAATAGAAAAATCACATTCCAAAAAATTAATATTTTTAAATCCACAATTATTTAATAAAATACTTTTTTTTAATTTGGTCTCATCTTGAGATGTGTCTTGAAATATAATGTTTGATATAAAAATACAATCAATAAATGATATATTTGATAAATCTTTTAAATCTATTTCTGGTAAGCTGATAATTTTAAACTCTACATTGTTAGTTGAATTTAATAAATCGTAAAGTTCCTTTTTTTCAATTTTTTCCATAGTAAAAAAATATTATGTAAAAGTAAAACAAAAAACCCAACAACTTTCGTCATTGGGTTTTGTCTTTCTTCTTGTATCTTTTTTCTATTCTCTAATTAATCATTCAATTTCAAAACAGCCATAAATGCTTCTTGTGGAATTTCAACATTTCCTACCAATCGCATTCTCTTTTTACCTTTTTTCTGTTTTTCAAGAAGTTTACGTTTTCTCGAAATATCACCACCATAACATTTTGCGGTAACGTCTTTACGTAAGGCCTTTATTGTTTCACGTGCAATAATTTTGGCTCCAATTGCTGCTTGAATTGGAATGTCAAATTGTTGTCTTGGTATTAATTCGCGTAATTTCTCACACATTTTTTTACCAATGTTATACGCATTACTTTCGTGAATCAATGCAGAAAGCGCATCAACCGATTGTGCGTTTAATAACACATCAAGTTTCACTAATTTAGAAGTTCGCATTCCAATTGGCGAATAATCAAATGAGGCGTAACCTTTAGAAACCGTTTTTAATCTATCATAAAAATCGAATACAATTTCGGCCAAAGGCATATCAAAAGTTAATTCAACTCGTTCTGTTGTTAAATAGGTTTGATTGGTAATTACACCACGTTTTTCGATACATAAGCTCATTACATTTCCAACATAATCGGCTTTTGTAATTATGGTTGCTTTAATATAAGGTTCTTCAACTCGGTCTAATTTTGAAGGTTCAGGTAAATCTGATGGATTGTTAATTACAAATGAAACTTCTGGATCTTTTTTAGTGTAAGCCAAATACGAAACGTTAGGAACTGTAGTAATTACAGTCATGTCGTATTCGCGTTCCAATCGTTCTTGAATAATTTCCAAGTGCAACATTCCTAAGAATCCACAACGGAAACCGAAACCTAAAGCAGCCGAACTTTCGGCCACAAATACTAATGAAGCATCATTCAATTGAAGTTTTTCCATTGAAGCACGCAAATCTTCAAAATCGTCGGTATCCACAGGATAAATTCCAGCGAAAACCATTGGTTTTACATCTTCAAATCCTGTAATCATATTCGTTGTTGGCGTTTTTGCATCCGTTAAGGTATCACCAACTTTTACTTCTTTTGCTTCTTTAATTCCTGATATTAAATACCCAACATCACCAGTAGAAATCACATTTTTCGGAACTTGATTTAATTTTAAAGTTCCAACTTCATCAGCAAAATATTCATTTCCAGTAGCCATGAATTTAATCTTCTGACCTTTTCTAATTTCACCATTTTTAACACGGAAAATAACTTCAATTCCACGAAACGGATTGTAATGTGAATCGAAAATCAATGCCTGTAATGGTTCGTCAACATTACCTTTTGGCGCAGGAATTTTTTCTATAATTGCAGCCAAGATATTTTCTACACCAAAACCAGTTTTACCTGAAGCGTGAATAATATCCTCCAACTTGCAACCTAATAAATCAATAATATCATCGCTAACTTCTTCAGGATTAGCACTTGGTAAATCAACTTTATTCAAAACTGGAATAATTTCCAAGTCGTTTTCTAAAGCCAAATATAAATTAGAAATCGTTTGTGCTTGAATACTTTGTGCTGCATCAACAATCAAAAGCGCGCCTTCGCAAGCTGCAATAGAACGAGAAACTTCGTAAGAGAAATCTACGTGTCCTGGAGTATCAATAAGGTTTAAGATATAATCTTCACCTTTATATTTATATTCCATTTGAATGGCGTGACTTTTTATGGTAATTCCACGTTCGCGCTCCAAATCCATGTTGTCAAGCAATTGTGCTTTTTCTTCACGAGCAGTAACGGTTTGTGTAGCACCAAGAAGTCGGTCGGCAAGCGTACTTTTTCCGTGGTCAATATGTGCAATAATGCAAAAATTTCTAATATTTTTCATGCTTCAATATCAAGTTCAAATTTCAATAGCAATTCTAATGCAATTAATCTGCAAATATAAAGCAAAGTTTTGATTTATAAGACTGAAACTTGAAACCTTAAACTTGAAACCAACAAAAATTTGTATTTTTGCAAAAAAATTTATTTCAATGCCCAAAATAGGCAACATCATATTACCCGATTTTCCGCTATTACTTGCGCCGATGGAAGACGTAAGCGATCCGCCATTTCGTAGATTGTGTAAATTACATGGTGCGGATTTGATGTATTCCGAATTTATTTCTTCAGAAGGATTGATTCGGGATGCAGTTAAAAGTCGCCAAAAATTAGATATATTTGATTACGAAAGACCTGTCGGAATCCAAATATTTGGTGGTGATGAAGAAGCAATGGAAATGTCTTCTCGAATAGTTGATGCCGTTCAGCCTGATTTGGTGGATATTAATTTTGGTTGTCCTGTAAAAAAAGTAGTTTGTAAAGGCGCAGGCGCAGGCGTTTTGAAAGATGTAGACTTGATGGTGCGTTTGACTAAAGCAGTTATTAAAGGAACTAATCTTCCGGTAACAGTAAAAACGCGTTTGGGTTGGGATGAAAATTCTATAAATATTGATGAAGTTGCCGAGCGTTTGCAAGATATTGGTGTTCAGGCATTAACGGTTCACGCAAGAACGCGTGCGCAAATGTATAAAGGTCATTCTGATTGGAGTCATATTGAACGTGTAAAAAACAATCCTAGAATTACAATGCCAATTTTTGGAAACGGCGATATCGATTCTCCTGAAAAGGCATTAGAATATAAAAATAAATACGGACTTGATGGAATGATGATTGGTCGTGCCGCAATTGGGTATCCGTGGATTTTTAACGAAATCAAACATTACTTTGCTACAGGCGAACATTTGGCAAAACCAACAATTGCCGATAGAGTAGAAGCTGCAAGAAATCACTTAATTTGGTCAATGGATTGGAAAGGTGAACGCCTTGGAATTGTAGAAATGCGTCGTCATTATACCAATTATTTCAAAGGAATTCATGGCTTTAAAGAATACAAACAGCGTTTAGTAACTACAGACGAACACAATGGATTAATGGATATATTTGAAGAGATTAGCCAAGAATATGCTAATTATCAAATTGTTTAATCTAAAAGCTTTTTTGTTACTCTACTGCTTGCAATAAAACTTGCAATAATTCCTAAAGAAACAATCGTTAAAAATACTATCAATACATTTAATATTGAAAATTCAACAGGATAGGCCAATGTTGGAGTTATCATGATAAGTTGGAATTGTTGTTGAATTAGAACAATGATAATTCCTAAAACCAAACCTATTATACCACCAAAAATACTCAATAAGCTTCCTTGTAGCAAAAATACTTTACGTAAATCTTTAACTTCTGTCCCAAGGTTATACAAGGTTTTTAAGTTTGCTTTCTTGTCTAAAATCATCATTATTAATGCTCCTATTAAATTGAAAAGAGCAATAACAATTACAAGAGTAAAAATAAGATAAACCGCAATATTTTCAGTATTTAACATTTTGTGTAAAGTTGCGTTTAATTCAGCTCTTGTTTTTACTTCAACTTTATTATTGAAAATGGCTTCTATTTTGGTAATTACTTCAGCTTCATTTGAATTGGGTTTTAATTTCAATTCAATTCCTGAAACCTGATTTGTTTTGTATTGTAATAACTCTTGTGCCAAACCTAAATCGGCAAATACATACTTAGAATCAAGCTCTTCGCTGATTGCATAAATTCCAACAGGAATCAAGACCGATTTATTAAAAGAATCCTCTGGATTTAGGGCCAAATCACCTTTACCGGGTTTAGGTGCCATTACTTCAAAAGCGTTGTTGAAGTCAAACAAACCCATAGATAATTTTTCGGAAATTCCATAGCCAACTACAACTTGGTAAGTTTTGGGTTTTAACCATTGACCATTAAATAGCTTTTGAGAAGCTTTACTAACGTTTTTAAAGTTATTGTCAACTCCTTTTATAATTGAAATTTGTTGTTTTCCATCAAAAGAGAATAGTACGCGCTCTTCAATTATTTTACTAAAGTCAACTACACCTTCGGTATTTCTAATTTTTTTCTCCTGCTCAGTTGTAATGTAAAATGATTTTCCTGTAGATGGATTTACTTTTAAATCTGGGTCAAAATCATTTGAAAAGGATAAGCTAAACACTCTCAATCCACTAAAAACAGAGAGAACCACAAATAAAGCCATCGCTCCAACAATAATTCCTCCTGAAGCAATTATAGTAATGATGTTGATTGCATTATTCTTACTCTTACTAAAAAGGTATCGTTTAGCTATGTAAAAAGGGAAACTCACTTACGATCTCTTGCGTTTTTCTAGTAATTCTCTATTTTCTATTGGATTTTCTTCTCCTTTTAAAGCATTGTCAATTTTTTCAATATAATCTAATGAATCATCAATGTAAAAAGAAAGATTAGGTACTTTTCTTAATTGTAATTTAACACGCTGAGATAAATCATGCTTTATTAATGGAGCATTAGATTTTACAGCAGTTAAGATTTCTTGAGCTCTATTTTGAGGAAAAACACTTAAATATACACGTGCTACACCCAAATCAGTTGTAACAACAACTTTAGAAACCGAAATTATCAAATTTGTAAGTCCGTTTTTTCTCACTTCACCTTGAAGAATATCTACTAAATCATTTTGTAGAACGCTTCCTATTTTTTTCTGTCTATTTGTTTCCATGGTGCAAAAATACGATTTTTTTAAAGCCACAAAGACTCAAAGGCGCAAAGTTTAATTTTTTCTATTAATTGTAGTTTAAGAAATTAAATTTTAAGATTACTTTTTTAAATTAATTTTGGAAAAATACTTAATTTTACAAAACCTTAGAGTCTTAGTGACTTTGTGGCAAAGAATATGAGAAAAATAGAACATATAGGAATTGCTGTAAAAAATTTAGAAACTTCGAATTTATTATTTGAAAAATTATTTGGTGCACCAGCTTACAAACAAGAAGAAGTTGCAAGTGAAGGAGTAAAAACTTCTTTTTTTATGAATGGGCCAAATAAAATAGAATTATTAGAAGCGACAAATCCTGAAAGTCCAATTGCTAAATTTATTGATAAGAAAGGTGAAGGGATTCATCATATAGCATTTGATGTAAAAGATATTATATCAGAAATGAAAAGATTGAAAGATGAAGGATTTATACTATTAAATGAAATACCTAAAAAAGGAGCTGACAACAAACTAGTAGCTTTTCTTCATCCAAAGACCACCAATGGAGTTCTGATTGAACTATGTCAAGAAATTGATTAGAGGAATTGAATTTCAAATGATTATAGATTTTGTAAAATTCTAATAAATCAAAAATTTAAAAACACTTGCAATAAATTAAAAATAGTAGTAATATTGCAACCTCATAACCGGTCCTATAGCTCAGTTGGTTAGAGCACCTGACTCATAATCAGGTGGTCCCTGGTTCGAGCCCAGGTGGGACCACAAGTAAAAGACCTCGAAAAAAGAGGTCTTTTTTATTATACGTAAACCAAAATCGTTTTTTTTACGTTAATATTGAAAATATATGGTTGTTTGTAAATAAATTGTCAATTGTTTACTACAATAATTAAAATATAAGACAAAAAATTTTGATAAAGAGATTTTTTTTTTACTTTTACGCCCTATGAAATTTGTCCCAAATAAGATAATAGTATTATTCGTCGGGTTGTTAAGTGTAAATTTTACATTTGCAGCGCCAGATCCGCCAGAGCCAATTCCACCGCCGCCGCCAGGTTTGCCGGTAGATGGAGGACTAATGGTCTTGTTTTTTGCGTCATTGATTTTTGCATTTTACAAAATATATACAATAAAAAAAGCTTCAAGATAATTGAAGCTTTTTTGTTTTAATAAGTTTATATTCATTTAATAGTATTCAATTTTGCTACATATTTCCCAATTACATCAAATTCTAAATTAATTTTTGTTCCAATTTTAAAACTTTTGAAGTTAGTGTGCTCAAAAGTGTAAGGTATTATGGCAACACTAAATTCATTGATTTTAGAATCTACAACAGTTAGACTAACACCATTAACTGTAATCGATCCTTTTTCAATAGTAATATTGTTTAATGCAGCATCATATTCGAAAGTAAATTTCCAACTTCCGTCTGTTTCTTCAACAGATTTACACAAACCAACTTGATCAACATGACCTTGAACAATGTGTCCATCTAGTCTATCACCAAGTTTCATTGCTCGTTCTAAGTTTACAATGTCGTTTATTTTCCAATCACCAACGTTTGTTTTGTCAATTGTTTCTTTTATCGCGGTTACAGTATAGCTTTCGTTTTCTATTCCAACCACAGTTAGGCACACACCATTATGAGCAACACTTTGGTCAATTTTTAATTCGTTAGTTATGGATGAGGTAATAGTAAGATGAAGGTTTTCTTCTTCTTTTACAATGTCTTTTACTATTCCAAGGGTTTCTATAATTCCTGTAAACATTTGTCGTTTTATTTTACTAAATTTGCACTTCAAAATTAGCAATAAATAAGAAGAAGTCACTATGAAAAAAGCAGAAAATATAATCGTTGGAATTTCAATTGGAGATTTAAACGGTATTGGAAGCGAAGTAATATTAAAAACATTTGAAGATACTCGAATGTTAGAGTTGTGTACACCTGTAATTTTTGCTAATGTTAAGATTTTATCCTTTATTAAAAGAAATCTCAATTCTGAAGTTGCACTTCATGGGATTGATAAACTGGAACAATTAGTAAAAGGAAAAATTAATGTACTTAATGTTTGGAGAGAAGGAGTTGATATTAATTTTGGACAAAATGATGAAAACGTAGGAAAATATGCTATAAAATCATTTGTTGCCGCTACCGATGCTTTAAAAGAAGGATTAATAGATGTTTTGGTAACGGCTCCAATTAATAAATATAATATTCAATCGGAAGAATTTAAATTTCCTGGGCATACTGATTATTTAGACAAGGAGTTGGAAGGTAATGCATTAATGTTAATGGTTCAAGACAATTTAAGAGTTGGATTATTAACTGATCATGTTCCTGTAAATGATGTTGCTAAACATTTGACAGAAAAATTAATTTTTCAAAAAATCGAAACTATTAATTTGACTTTGAAACAGGATTTTAGCATAACTAAACCTAAAATTGCGGTTTTAGCTTTGAATCCTCATGCTGGTGATAATGGGGTTATTGGTAAAGAAGATGACGAAATTTTAAAACCCGCAATTAAAAAATTATTTGATAAAGGAATTTTGGCATTTGGTCCTTATTCTGCAGATGGATTCTTTGGAAGCGGTCAATATGAAAAGTTTGATGCTGTAATTGCAACTTATCACGACCAAGGATTAATTCCTTTCAAAACGTTGGCTTTTGGTAATGGTGTGAACTACACTGCAGGTCTAAATAAGATAAGAACGTCTCCAGATCATGGAACAGCTTATGAAATTGCAGGAAAAGGATTAGCAGACGCATCCTCATTCAAAGAGGCAGTTTATCTTGCGATTGACATCTATCATTCAAGAAATGAGTATTTAGAGTTGTCAAAAAACCCGCTAAAAATAAAAGAAAAACAATTAGAAACAAAAAAAGGTGCTTAACGCTTTTGGATTTACAATAAATTTATATCTTTGCACTCCCAAACCCGAATCTTCGGATGGGACAAATTGATGAAATGATGAAAGTTACAAATGAATTTTTAATTCCGTTTATTGGATTAAAGTTAGGAAAACATCAATTTGAATTTCAAATAAAGAAAAAGTTCTTTGATAGTTTTGATTATCACGAGTATGAAGATTGTGATATCAAAGTAAATGTAGTTTTAGAGAAAAAAAGTACCATGTTAGAGCTTTCTTTCAAGCACAAAGGAACAATTCATGTGCCTTGTGATTTAACTAACGAAATGTTTGACCTTCCAATAAAAGGGAAAATAAGATTAGTAGTTAATTTTGGAGAAGAGTTTAATAACGATAACGAAGAGTTATTGATTTTGCCACATGGTGAGCATCAAATAGATATATCACAATATATTTATGAAATGATTGTGCTTTCGGTTCCGTTAAAAAGAGTTCATCCAGGAATAAAGGAAGGAACTTTACAAACAGAAACCCTTGAAAAGCTATCAAAACTATCTTTAAAAGAACAAAAAAAAGAGAGTAAAAAAGAAGAAAATACGGACCCTAGATGGGACAAATTAAAGCAACTATTAACGGATAAATAATATAGTAAAATGGCACATCCTAAGAGAAAAATCTCCAAAACGAGAAGAGATAAGAGAAGAACACATTACAAAGCTACTGCAGCTACAATTGCAACTTGTCCAGTAACTGGAGAAGCACATTTATACCACAGAGCTTACTGGCATGAAGGTAAAATGTATTACAGAGGTCAAGTAGTTATTGATAAATCAGTAGTTGCTGCTTAATATATTTTTAAAATTACATTTAAACTCTCACGACCTGTGAGAGTTTTTTGTTTTTTATAAAATTTGATTATAACTAAATATTTTTTTGTAAATTCCACCTCTTTTAAAATTTGATTTATAAAGAGGTTATAAATAAACTATATGAGTAAAATTACAGCCGCAATTACCGCTGTTGGTGGATATGTTCCAGATTATGTTCTGTCTAACCAAGTATTAGAAACTCTTGTAGATACCAACGACGAATGGATTACTACTAGAACTGGCATTAAAGAAAGAAGATTGTTGAAAGAACAAGGGAAAGGAACTTCTTATTTAGCTATTAAAGCTGCCCAAGATTTGTTTAAAAGAGGAAATATTAATCCAGCTGAAATTGATTTGGTAATTATGGCAACAGCTACGCCAGATATGCCAGTTGCTACAACTGGAGTTTACGTTGCTACACAAATTGGAGCTGTTAATGCCTTTGCTTTTGATTTGTCTGCCGCATGTTCAAGTTTCCTTTATGGAATGTCAACTGCTGCTGCCTACATAGAATCTGGAAGATATAAAAAAGTATTGTTAATTGGAGCAGATAAAATGTCTTCAATAATCGATTATACCGATAGAGCAACTTGCATCATCTTTGGTGATGGTGGAGGAGCAGTTTTATTTGAACCTAATAATGAAGGATTAGGATTGCAAGATGAATTTTTACGTTCAGATGGAATTGGAAGAGAATATTTGAAAATTGATGCTGGTGGTTCTATTTTACCAGCTTCTAAACAAACGGTAGAAAACAGTCAACATTTTGTTTTTCAGGATGGTAAGACCGTTTTCAAATACGCAGTTTCTGGTATGGCAGATGTTAGTGATAAAATATTGCAACGTAATAATTTGACTAAAGATGATGTTGATTGGTTAATTGCACATCAAGCTAATAAAAGAATAATTGATGCAACAGCATCTAGAATGGAACTTGACGAAGAAAAAGTCTTAGTAAACATTCACAAATATGGAAATACAACTTCTGCAACATTGCCTTTGTTGTTGAGTGATTTTGAACATAAATTTAAAAAAGGTGATAACCTTATTTTTGCTGCTTTTGGTGGCGGATTTACTTGGGGTTCTATTTATCTTAAGTGGGCATACAACAAACAATAAAAAAACTATAACTTAAACAAATCAATTATGGATTTAAAAGAAATTCAAAACCTAATCAAATTTGTATCTAATTCAGGTGTTGCTGAAGTAAAATTAGAAACTGGTGATATTAAAATTACCATCAGAACTACTTTAGAGGGAAATACTCCAGATATCACTTACGTGCAACAAGCTCCAATGCAACAAACTTTGCAACAAGCGGCTCCAGTTCAACCAGTTGCTCAAACACCTGTTGCACCTGCAGCTCCTGCAGTGGATGAAAATGCAAAATATGTAACAATTAAGTCACCAATGATTGGTACATTCTACAGAAAACCAGCTCCAGATAAAGCTCCGTTTGTAGAAGTTGGTGCAACAATTGGAAAAGGTGATGTATTATGTGTTGTTGAAGCAATGAAATTGTTCAATGAAATTGAAGCTGAAATCACAGGAAAAATTGTAAAAATTCTTGTTGATGATATGTCACCAGTAGAATTTGACCAACCTTTATTCTTAGTTGATCCGTCTTAATAAAGTTAGAAGTTAGAAGTTGGAAGTTAGAAAAGTTTTCTGACAACCAATTTTTAATTGATTCATTATCTAATTGTCTAATTATCTAATTAAAATAAGATGTTTAAAAAAATATTAATTGCCAATAGAGGAGAGATTGCACTTCGTGTAATTAGAACCTGTAGAGAAATGGGCATAAAGACTGTAGCGGTTTATTCAACAGCTGATGCAGAAAGTTTGCACGTGAAATTTGCAGACGAAGCCGTTTGTATTGGTCCTCCACCAAGTAATTTATCGTACTTAAAAATGTCAAATATCATTGCAGCAGCAGAAATTACAAATGCTGATGCAATACACCCAGGTTATGGTTTTTTATCTGAAAACGCTAAGTTTTCTAAAATTTGTCAAGAACATGGAATCAAATTTATTGGTGCTTCACCAGAAATGATTGATAGAATGGGAGACAAAGCTTCGGCTAAAGCAACCATGATTGAAGCAGGAGTTCCATGTGTGCCAGGTTCAGAAGGGATTTTAGAATCTTATGAAGATGCAGTAGAAGTTGCCAAAAAAATTGGTTATCCAGTGATGATGAAAGCAACTGCTGGCGGCGGTGGAAAAGGAATGCGTGCCATTTGGAAAGAAGAAGATTTGCATAAAGCATGGGAAAGTGCACGTCAAGAAGCAGCAGCAGCATTTGGTAATGATGGCATGTATATGGAGAAACTTATTGAAGAACCACGTCATATCGAAATTCAAGTTGTTGGAGATTCTTATGGAAAAGCATGTCACCTTTCAGAAAGAGATTGTTCTGTTCAAAGACGTCATCAAAAATTAACGGAAGAAACACCTTCACCATTCATGACCGATGAATTGCGTCATAAAATGGGAGAAGCTGCTGTAAAAGCTGCAGAATATATTAAATATGAAGGAGCTGGAACAGTTGAGTTTCTTGTAGATAAACATAGAAATTTCTACTTTATGGAGATGAATACTCGTATCCAAGTAGAACATCCAATTACAGAACAAGTTATTGATTATGATTTGATTCGTGAGCAAATTCTTGTTGCTGCAGGAGTGCCAATTTCTGGTAAAAATTATTTACCACAATTACACTCTATAGAATGTCGTATTAACGCTGAAGATCCATATAATGATTTCCGTCCTTCACCAGGAAAAATTACAGTTCTTCATGCTCCAGGTGGTCATGGTGTACGTTTAGACACTCATGTTTATGCAGGATATACAATTCCACCAAATTATGACTCTATGATTGCAAAGTTGATTACAACAGCGCAAACACGTGAAGAAGCTATCAATAAAATGAAGCGTGCTTTAGATGAGTTTTATATTGAAGGAATTAAAACAACTATTCCTTTTCATAGACAATTGATGGATGAACCCGATTATGTTGCAGGAAATTACACCACAGCATTTATGGAATCTTTCAAAATGAAAGACTTACAAGAATAATATTAGAAACCATTCGTTAATTCGGATGGTTTCTTTGAATAAATTAGTTTCATAAAAAAACCCGTTCAGTTACGAACGGGTTTTTAATTATCTAAAATAATTTTAGATTATGCTTCAAAAGGAATTACAGAAACAAAAGACTTGTCGTCTGCTTTTTTCTGAAATTTCACAATACCATCAACTTTAGCATGTAAAGTATGATCGTTACCCATGTAAACATTTTCACCTGGATTGTGTTTAGAACCTCTTTGTCTTACGATAATGTTTCCAGCAATTGCAGCTTGACCACCATATATCTTAACGCCTAAACGTTTTGAATGTGATTCTCTACCATTCTTCGAACTACCGACACCTTTCTTGTGAGCCATGATGTATTGGTTTTTATAAGTTAATACTAAAATTAAACAGCTTTACCACCGTTTAATTCATCTTGTAATTTTTTTAATTCATCCATTTTACCATCAGCAGCTAATTGTGCTTGTTGAGCCCAAGTAGTTGGATCTAAATGTTGTACTTTTGAAGTAGATGCATCTAAAATTGCTTTAACTTCTTCAGCAGAAGCAGCAGCTAATTTTGCAAATGTATCAATTCCAGCAGCAACTAATGCTTCAGCAGCTTTTGGACCAATTCCTTCAATGATTACTAAATCATCTCCTGATTTTTTCGCTTTTGGAGCTTTTGGAGCTTTTTCTTCAACAGCTTCTACAAGTTTTTCTGCTTTTGGAGCTTTCTCAGCTTTTGGAGCTTCAACTTTTTCTGCTTTTGGAGCCGCTTTTTTAGCACCTGTTGCAACAATTCCTTCAATAAGGATTTGAGTTAAATACTGACGGTGACCATTTCTTTTCTTGTAACCTTTTCTTCTTTTCTTTTTGAAGATAATTACTTTATCACCTTTTAAGTGTTGTAACACTTTTGCTTCAACAGAAGCACCTTCTATAGCTGGGGCGCCTAAAGTTACATTTCCATTATCGTCTAATAAAAGAACTTTGTCAAAAGAAACTTTTGAACCTTCTTCATTAGCCAAACGGTGAACATAAACCTTTAAGTCTTTGCTTACTTTAAATTGTTGCCCTGCTATCTCTACGATTGCGTACATAACAAATTGTTTAGTTAATTTTTTTAAGGTTGCAAATATACAAATAAATTTTTCTCATACAACTCAAATATAAAAAAGTTTTCACTTATAAATCAATTGATTATATATTTTAAAATTTAAAGTTAAATACTTTTCCAAGTAGTAATAAAAAAATCTATTTTTGTGTAACAGAAATTGCAATTACTACACTAATTGTACTATCAACTAAAATTTATAATAGTTTTTATGAAAAAATCTTTAATCGCTTTAAGTTCAATGCTTATGCTTGGAGGAACAGTTCATGCCCAAAAGGTTGCTTTTGAGGAATATGACTTAGCCAATGGAATGCATGTTGTATTACACAACGACCCATCTGCACCAGTAGTAATAACTTCGGTTATGTATCACGTAGGTTCGAAAGATGAAAATCCTGAAAGAACAGGTTTTGCCCACTTTTTTGAACATTTATTATTTGAAGGAACTCAAAATATCAAAAGAGGTGAGTGGTTCAAAATTGTAACAGGAAATGGTGGAACAAACAACGCCAATACTTCTGATGATAGAACTTACTATTTTGAAGTTTTCCCATCAAACAATTTAGAATTAGGTTTATGGATGGAATCTGAGCGATTAATGCATCCTGTAATCAATCAAATTGGTGTGGATACTCAAAACGAAGTTGTGAAAGAGGAAAAACGTCTTCGTGTAGACAACCAACCTTACGGAAACTTAATTGGAGAAGTGAAAAAAAATATGTTTGTTAAACATCCCTATCGTTGGTCAACTATCGGTTCCATGGATCACTTAGATGCTGCAACACTTGAAGAATTCCAAGCCTTTAATAAAAAATTCTATTCGCCTAACAACGCAGTTTTGGTTGTAGCTGGTCAAATAGATATCGCTCAAGCGAAAGAATGGATCAACAAGTATTTTGCTCCAATTCCGAGAGGTGAAGAAATCAAAAGAAGCACGTTTGTCGAAGATCCAATTACACAACCTTTAAGTGCTCGTTACGAAGACCCAAATATCCAAAAAGAAATGGTAGTGGCTTCCTACAGAACACCCTCAATGAAAACACGTGACGCTAGAGTGTTAGATATGATTTCTTCGTATTTAAGCGATGGGAAAAGCTCCAAATTATACAAGAAAATTGTAGACGATAAAAAAATGGCGCTTCAAATTGGTGCGTTCAGTTATTCTCAAGAAGATTACGGAATGTACATTTTATACGGAATGCCTCAAGGTGAAAACACGTCTAAAGATCTAGTGAGAGAAATTGATGAGGAAATTGCAAAACTTCAAAACGAATTGATTTCAGAAAATGATCTACTAAAATTAAAAAATAAATTCGACAACAACTACGTAAACAGTAATGCAAGCGTTGAAGGAGTTGCTGAAAATTTAGCGTCTTATTATATGTTATATGGCGATATCAATTTAATCAATACTGAGATTGAAATATATCGTTCAATCACAAGAGAAGAAATTCGTGATGTGGCTAAAAAATATCTTAATCCAAATCAACGATTAATTTTAGATTATGTTCCTGCAAAAGACAAAGCTGAAAATAAATAAACTTACACGAAAATGAGAAAATCACTAATCATATTATCAAGCTTGTTTTTAACTATCGCTATGCAAGCACAAGACAGATCACAACCTAAACCAGGACCAGCTCCTACTATTAATATTAAAAAACCAGTTTCATTTGTTTTACCAAACGGATTGAAAGTTTTGGTTGTAGAAGATCACAAACTACCTAGAGTTTCATTCAACCTTTCTATCGATAATGCTCCTTATGCAGAAGGCGATAAAAAAGGTGTAGATGAATTAACTGGTTCATTAATTGGAAATGGTTCTAAAACTATCAGCAAAGACGCCTTTAATGAAGAAGTAGATTTCTTAGGTGCTGATATAAATTTTAGTACAAATGGTGCATTCGCAAGCGGATTATCTAAATATTCAAAAAGAATTTTAGAGTTAATGGCTGATGGTGCATTAAATCCAAACTTTACTCAAGAAGAATTTGACAAAGAAAAAGAAAAACTTATTGAGGGTTTAAAAACACAAGAAAAAAGTGTTCCTGCTGTTGCCGGAAGAGTTGAAAACGTATTGGTTTACGGAAAAAACAATCCAGCTGGTGAGTATTTATCAGAGCAAACAATTAATAATGTTTCTTTATCAGATGTAAAAACTAACTATAGTACTTATTTTGTTCCAGAAAAAGCTTATTTAGTAGTTATTGGAGACGTTAAATTTAAGGATACTAAGAAATTAGTTGAAAAACTTTTTGGTTCTTGGGTTAAAGCTAAAGCGCCTCAAATTACTTACAATACACCAAGTAATGTTCAATACACACAAATTAATTTTGTGGATATGCCAAATGCGGTTCAATCTGAAATTTCTTTAGTGAACACTGTTAATTTAAAATTATCTGACCCTGATTTTTTTCCAGTTATCGTAGCAAATCAAGTTTTAGGTGGAGATTTTAATAGTTATTTAAACATGAACTTACGTGAAGCTCATGGTTGGACTTATGGCGCTCGTTCAAGTGTAGGTTCAAGCAAATATATGGCTAGTAAATTTAAAGCTAATTCACAAGTAAGAAATGCTGTTACTGATAGCGCTGTTGTTGAATTCTTGAAAGAAATTAAAAGAATTAGAACAGAAAAAGTTTCAGAGCAAACATTAAATGATGTAAAAGCTGGATATGTTGGAAGATTTGTAATGCAAGTTGAAAAACCGCAAACAGTAGCTCGTTACGCATTGAACATTGAAACAGAAGGTTTACCTGCAGATTTCTATGAAAATTATATCAAAAACGTACAAGCTGTAACTGCTGACGATGTTATGAGAGTTATGAATAAATATGTTCTTGAAGATAATTTAAGAATCATTGTTACAGGTAAAGGTTCAGAAGTTATTCCTGGTTTGGAACGATTGAAAATTCCAATGTTCTATTTTGATAAATTTGGAAATCCAACAGAGAAACCAGCTATGAAAAAACCTACTCCTGCTGGAGTTACTGTGAAAACAGTTATGGATAATTATATCAAAGCTATTGGTGGAGATAAAGCAGTTGCTGCAGTGAAAACTATTTTCTTAACTGGTTCTTCAGAAATTGAAGGTGCACCAGCTCCATTATCTTATGTTGTAAAAAAAGACGTAAAAGGAAAAACATTATCTAAACTTGAATTAGTTGGAATGATGGAACTTTCTAAACAAGTTATAGGAGATACAAGTGGATATACTTCTTCTCAAGGTCAAAAGAAAGATTTAACTCCAGAAGAATTTGCTGAGAAAAAACCTTTAGCAACAACATTCGAAGAATTAGCATTAGCTAAAAAAGCTGACGTAATTGTTGATGGAATAGAATCAATAAATGGAGTTGATGCTTATGCTATCAAAAATGGTAAAACCACTATTTACTATGATGTAAAAACAGGTTTAAAACTTTTATCATCAACAACATCTGAAAGAAATGGTCAAAAAATGACTTCTACAATTACTTTCAATGACTATAAAGATGTTAAAGGAATTAAAGTACCTCACAATATCATCATGTCTCAAGGTAGAGAAATTGATATCAAAATTTCTGAAGTAAAAATCAACGAAGGTGTAACCGATGCTGATTTTCAATAATTAGATAGAATTTATTAAATTGTAAAAGACCGTTTCAAATTAATGAAACGGTCTTTTTATTTTTAAAAGCTATAACCTACTTCTTACTCGACAAATAAACTCCAATCAAAATAATAAAAGCTCCAATAAATTGTATTGGTGTAAGTATTTCATTGTCTAATAATCCCCAAAAGAAAGCCACAACCGGAATTAAATAAGTTACCGAAGTAGCAAAAACTGGCGATGACATTTGAATTAATTTAAAGAAAATAATATTCGCAATTCCTGTTCCAACAATGCCAAGAATAATGATGTAAATCATCGAATTTTGAACTTCTGCATTTTCTACAACAGATAAAAAGTCGGTTGAGAATAATACAATCAAAGCTGGAACTAACATCACTAAAAAGTTTCCTGTAGAAATACTTAAAGGTTTAACATCGGATAAATGTTTCTTTAACAAATTCACATTCGTTGCATAACAAATAGAAGCTATAAGAACCAAAACTGTATACCAATAGTTTTGATTAGGATGATTCATTGCTCCATTAACAATCAACAAAAGCGTTCCAATTAAACCAATGATTACTCCAAAAACTTGTGTTCGTTTGAAGCTTAAACCAAATGCTAATCCACCAATAATTAAAGTGTTTAAAGGTGTTAGTGAATTTAAAATTGAACTCACCGAACTACTAATCTGTGTTTGAGCAATAGCAAAAAGAAATGCTGGAATGAAAGTCCCAAACAAAGAAGTTAAAGCAATATACTTCCACTGATGTTGTTTTATTTCTGTAATGCTTCTAAATCCGATTATGATTAAAAATAGAGCAGAGAAAATTATTCTTAATGAACCTAATTGTAAAGGTGATAATCCTACCAATCCTTTCTTGATTAAGATAAAGGAACTTCCCCAAATCAAGGCAAGAACAGTTAAAAACAACCATTTTAATGTATTTGTTTGCATAGCATTTTTTTAGCACCACAAAATTGACATAATTTTATGAATTGTAGCATAAAAAAAGTTGTAATTTTGTAAAAACAATTAAGAGTCAAAAATTTAAAACATAAATACAATGAGAATTTCAAAAGGAATCGTTGGTTTAGCATTGGCATCAGTGCTTTTTGTGGGATGTAAAAATACTGATAGCAAACCAACTGAAGTTAAAGAAGAAGCTACAGCAAAAAAAGAAATTGCAGCTGCAACAAAACCTGAAACAGCAACATTTCATATTGAAGGAATGACTTGTGCGGTAGGTTGTGCCAAAACCATCGAGGAAAAATTAGCCGAAATGGATGGCGTTCAAAATGCAAAAGTAGATTTTGAAACAAAAACGGCTACTGTAAATTTTGATTTAGACAAATTAAAATCAGAAGATTTAGTAAAAGCAGCAGAATCTTGCGCTGATGGTAAAACTTATAAAGTTTCTGATGTAAAACTTGGAAATAAAGCTTAATTATTATTTCAAATTAATAAAGAAAGGATTCGTAATTGCGAATCCTTTTTTGTTTTACTTCCACTTCAACGATTCCATCAAATTTTGCATATCATTTTTGATGTAATCTGCAGCTGGCATTATCGAATCATAGTTTGGTTTAGCATAGAAATAAACCGAACCTGTCAAGAAATGTTTTGTACTATCGGTTACGTAAAACTGTGAGTTAGTTGCAGCATTTCCGCCAACACGATAAAACATTCCGTACACTTTTTTTTCATCGTTTATAAAAGGTTGTTCTAAGATGTCGTCTGCTTTAATAACGTGTTCGTAAGTTAGTTTTTGAGCATCACGCAGCAGTTTATCAATGTTATCATTTACAGATTTATAAGTTAAATAAATCGTTGCTTTCATCTTCGGATAAGTTATCGTAAAACCACAATCAGTTTTTTCTTTTATCACAGCTTCCGAATTAATATTGAAGGTAAACGGACAATGATTCTCGAAAGCAGCATATTCTGCCACAGGATAATCTAATCGCAATTGGCTTGATGGTTTTGGCAAAACATCGTCTTTGCAACTTGTAAAAATTACAGCACTAAAAGCTAAAGTTAATCCTACTATATAATGAAATGGTTTACGCATCAATGGTAACTTTTATTTGTTTAACTCGTTTTTTATCAACTACTTCTATGGTAAATAGGCAGTTTTCAAAATGTATTTTTTGTCCTTTTTTTGGAAAATTCCCTAATATTTCTAAAATAAATCCAGCTAAGGTTTCGGCTTCTCCTTTTCTTATTTCAAATAAATTTTCGTCAACATCAATAATTCTATAGAAATCTTTTAGGTTAATTTTGCCTTCAAACAAGTAGTTTCTATCATCAATTTGAGAAAAATTAATATTCTCATCATCAAACTCGTCGCTAATATCTCCCACAATTTCCTCAATAACATCTTCTAAAGATACAATTCCTGATGTTCCACCATATTCATCAACCACAATGGCCAAATGACTTTTCATACCTTGAAAATCTTTTAATAAATCATCAAGTTTCTTGTTTTCAGGAACAAAAAAGGGTTCACGAAGTAAGGTTTTCCAATCAAATTCTTTCTTATTAATGTGCGGAATCAAATCCTTAATAAACAAAACGCCTTCTATGTGGTCAATATTGTCTCTGTAGACTGGAATTCGCGAATATCCTTTTTCAACAATCTTTGGAAATATTTCTGCAAACGTTTCTTCAATGTCTAAAGCAAATAAATCAATCCTCGGACTCATGACTTGTTTTGTGTCGGTATTTCCAAAGGAAACAATGCCTTCTAAAAGTTTTTGTTCTTCTTGAGACGTATCTTCTGTTGAAGTCAATTCTAAAGCTTGCGAAAGTTGATCAACCGAAAAATTGGTTTTTTGTTTGCCTAATTTCTCCTGAATAAAATTAGTTATAGATCGCAAAGGAATGCTCACAGGCGACAAGATTTTATCTAAAATTGAAATCGGATAAGCAATAAAACAGGCAAACTTTACATTGTTTCTGCTTGCGTAAACTTTTGGCAAAACTTCTCCAAAAAGTAATATTAAAAAAGTAACAAGAATTACTTCAACAATAAATTTTATAACGGTCGATTCAATTGCAGAAAAAATACTATTTAACGAAAAGGAGAAAAGAATTACAATTCCAATATTGATAAAATTATTTGCTACTAATATGGTAGCTAATAGTTTTTTCGGCTTTGATAATAACTGATTAATAACGCTTGATTTTGAACTATTTGTTTTGTTCAATTCGTCTAAATCGGTTTGATTAAGCGAAAAAAGTGCCACTTCAGATGCAGAAACCATGGCTGAACAAAAAAGCAAAATTATAATTCCAATGATGCCAAAAAGCATGTTGGTGTCAACGGTAGAAAATAATGTAAAACTGGGCTCTGGGTCCAAATTAAATTAAATTAGTTAAACATAATTAATAAGGCATGTCGTTTTCGATAGCCGAATTAGGGGTGTCAAAGTTACCGCTTTTAGGTTCAGAACCTGAAATTTGTTTATTGCCTTCCGTATCTTTTTTTACATTCAAAAAGGTAAATTCTGTAACTTGAATTTCTGTAGTATATTTAGTAGAACCATCCTCAGCTTGCCATTGGCGCGATTTGATTCTGCCTTCAACATATATTTTATCACCTTTCGTAAGGTATTTTTCACAAATTTCGGCAGCTTTATTTCTAACTACAAGATTGTGCCACTCCGTAGAAGTGATTTTTTCGTTGGTAGATTTATTGATATAAACTTCGTTAGTCGCCAATGGAAAACGCCCAATGCAGTTTCCTCCTTCAAAATAATGCATCTTAATATCGTCACCTAAATGACCAATTAGCATAACTTTATTCAATGTTCCGTTCATAATTCAATAATTTGAGAATTTCAAAATTACAAATTAAATAGAATATTTCTCAATAAAATTATAAATTACTATCGGAAAAGGATAATTTCTTAAGGATTTCAAGTCTATTCCATTCATTAATTTCTTTGAAACTTCTACTTTATAAAAATTAATATGTAGTTTTTGATGTGATAATTTGTGAATAATTTGATTCTCATTATAAATCGAAATACTCTCAATTTCCATATCTGAATAGTTTTCATGAACTAATTTAGACAAATCATGAAAATCAATTTCATTTTCGGTTTCAATTATCGGAAATTCATACAAGTTGTGCCAAATTCCTTTTTCACTTCTTTTATTGATTAATGTTGTTTCAGAATCATCCAAGAAAATCAAATAGTTAAAAAACTTATTGGTCACCTTAGTTTTCTTCAATTTCACAGGAAGTTCAGCAACTTTTTTCTTTTGCAAAGCAGCACAACTCGAATTAAAGATGCAAATTTCACAATTCGGATTTTTCGGAACACATTGCAAAGCTCCAAATTCCATAATCGCCTGGTTGAACAACGCTGGATTATCATTCGGAATCAACTCTTTTGCTAAAGAAGTAAATTCTTTCCTTGCTGAACTCGATGCAATATCGGTTTCGACATCAAAATACCTTGCCAAAACCCTGTAAACATTTCCGTCAACCACAGGAACAACCTCGTTAAAAGCAAAAGAAGCAATGGCGGCAGCAGTATATTCGCCAATTCCTTTCAGTTTTAATAAGTCGTTATAATTGTTTGGAAAATTTCCGTTAAGGTCAAAAGCTATAATTTGAGCTGTTTTATGCATATTTCTTGCTCGTGAATAGTAGCCTAAACCTTGCCAAAGTTTTAAAACTTGCTCTTCATCGGCTTTCGCCAAATGAAAAACAGTAGGAAAAGCTTCCATAAACGACAAGAAATAAGGCATTCCTTGAGCAACACGAGTTTGTTGAAGCATAATTTCTGAGAGCCAAATTGGGTAAGGATGTGAGGTATTTCGCCATGGTAAATCGCGTTTATTTTGTAAATACCAATGCAATAATGAGTTAGAAAATTCCATAAATAAGTTAAGATTAACAAAAGTATAACTTTATGTGATTAAATTTTAATCAATTATCCTTGAAATATTGTTTTTTTAATTCTTATATTTGCACACTCAAAAAAATACACATAATATTTAAATAGAAAGAAAATGACGAAAGCAGACATCGTAGCGAAAATTTCAGAAAAATTAGGTCTTGAAAAAGGTGATGTTCAATCAACAGTTGAAGCATTAATGGAAGAAGTAAAAACTTCTTTAGAAAATGGAGATAACGTTTATTTAAGAGGTTTCGGTAGTTTTATCATCAAAACTAGAGCTGAAAAAACTGGTAGAAACATTTCAAAAAATACTACAATTAAAATTCCTGCTCACAATATTCCTGCATTTAAACCTGCAAAAGTATTCGTAGAAGGAGTAAAAACTAAAACTGAAGTAGCAGTTTAAAAACTTATTTATTAATCACAAAAAATCAACCTATGCCAAGCGGTAAAAAAAGAAAAAGACATAAGGTAGCGACGCACAAACGTAAAAAAAGAGCGAGAGCTAACCGACACAAAAAGAAAAAGTAGTTTTAAACTACTTTTTTCTTTTTAAACGTTCATTGAAAATGAAGATTAGTAATCAGTATTCAGTCACAGTAAGCAGTCTGCTAACTGAAAACTGCTACTGCCAACTAAAATTCACCGGGTAAAAACCTGTAAAAAATGTTTAATCCATCTGTGTCAAAAAGTTTATGGTTTATGGTTTAGGAGTTTATGGTTTAACTATAAACAACAAACTATAAACAACAAACAATAAATACAGATAAAAATTTACAACATGAATAAAGAATTAATCATTCGCAAGGATGACAATGCTGTAGATTTTGCCTTATTAAAAGATGGAAAACTAATTGAATTACACAAAGAAGAAGAAAAAAAGAACAGTTTTGCTGTAGGTGATATTTTTATTGCCAAAATCAGGAAACCTGTCGCTGGATTAAATGCAGCTTTTGTAAATGTTGGCTACGAAAAAGACGCCTTTTTACATTATCACGATTTAGGTCCGCAATTAGCTTCTTATTTGAAATTCATTAAACTTGTAAGCGCAGGTAAAATAAAAGATTTCTCCCTAAAAAACTTTCAGTTTGAAAAAGAGATTGATAAAGATGGTGCTATATCAGATATTCTGAGCGCCAATCAATCTGTTTTAGTGCAAGTGGTTAAGGAACCAATTTCTACCAAAGGTCCAAGAATTAGCTCTGAGCTTTCTTTTGCCGGTAGATATTTAGTTCTTGTCCCTTTTTCTGACCGAGTTTCTGTTTCTCAAAAAATAGAAGACAAAGCCGAAAAAGACCGATTGAAAAAATTGGTACAAGCAGTCAAACCAAAAGGATTTGGCGTTATTGTGAGAACAGTAGCAGAAGGCAAAAAAACAGCCGAACTAGAAAAAGATTTGCAAAACCTAAACGATAGATGGCTTGCAATGTGTAAGAAATTACCAACTGCTCATCATCCTTCTAAAGTATTAGGAGAACTTAACAAAGTTTCTTCAATGCTTAGAGATATTTTCAACGATACTTTCACCGGTATTCAAGTAGATGATGAAGAGTTGTACCAAGAAACGAAGGACTATATAGCCGAAATAGCACCTTCAAAACAAAACATGGTGAAGCTTTATCAAAATAAAGATCTTCCTATTTTTGAGAAATATCATATAGAACGTCAAATAAAAACCTCATTCGGACGAACAGTTTCCATGAGTAAAGGAGCTTATTTGATTATAGAACACACAGAAGCGCTTCACGTTATCGACGTAAACAGCGGAAACCGTTCTAACAAGGCAACGAATCAGGAAGATACTGCTCTAGAAGTGAACATGATTGCCGCAGCAGAAATTGCACGTCAATTACGACTTCGCGACATGGGCGGAATTATTGTAGTTGATTTTATCGATATGCAAAATCCTGAAAATCGTCAAGTTCTATACAATTTCTTGAAAGAAGAAATGGAAGATGATAAAGCCAAACACAAGATCTTACCACCAAGTAAATTTGGATTAGTTCAAATTACTAGACAAAGAGTAAGACCTGAAGTAAATATTGAAACAAGAGAAGAAAATCCTAATAATTTGAGCAGTGACGTTGATGCGCCAATCCAAATTATAGATAAGATTACTTTTTCACTTGAAAAAATCATGAAAGACCACAAGAAAGTAAAACTTAACGTTCATCCTTTCGTGGCAGCATACCTTAAAAAAGGTTTTCCATCAATACGTTCAAAGTGGTTCTTTGAACATAAAAAATGGGTGAAAATTATACCTCGTGACGCTTACACGTACCTTGAATATCATTTTTATGATGATCAAGGAAAAGAAATTAAATAAGAAAAACCGCCTTTCGTGAGATTGGCGGTTTTTTTGTGCTTTTTATTTTCGAATTAAATAAGTTAATCCCTTACAAACTCCACCTTTCTATTAATCTCATTTCCAAATTCATCTACAACTGTGATGTAATGAAAACCAGTGTTGGCTTCAATTTGCATTTCGTGAAACGTTTGGGTTTCGCCTTTATAAACGTTGTCAACATACCAAAAAAGTTTGGCTTCTTTGTTGGAATGAGCCACTTTTAGAATAACAGGTTGTACTTTACTTTGAAAGTTTTTGGTGAGATAAATTTTACTATTCGTTTTGGGATAAATAAAGTCCATTGAGGCTTGTTGCGTTTGCTGACAATCAGCGCGAAATGGTGGCAATGGCATATAATCGATGTGCTGACTTTTGTAATACCATTCCATAACTGGTGGCAAAACAAACCATTTTTTGGTGACAATATTATCTACATTTTCGCAACTGCTGTTTACTCTATATTGTTCTGTAGGATCCAAATGCACCAATTTATGATACGGACAAATACTTGTTTTTTTACCGTTTTTAGGAATCAACTGATTGATTTTGGGACAATCATCTTGTGCTAAATGACCACTTTTGGTGCAAACATCAGCATATTCTAAATCATTCAATGGCGGACTGAAAAATGCTTTTCGTGGTAATAAATTAAAAACATCAAACAATATTGGAGCCGCACTGTCAACTCCTGTCAATTGTGGTCGTCCTTCGCCTGAAGCATTTCCAACCCAAACGCCAACGACGTATCTTGAATTGGTTCCAATTGCCCATGCATCGCGATTTCCAAAACTGGTTCCTGTTTTCCAGGCAATGTCTAACGACGAATCGTAGAATCTCCAAGCTTCATCGCCTTCAGGTCGGTTAACTTCTTTCATAGCGTTGTAAGTCAGGTAAATAGAACCTGCGCCAAGTATGGTTTTTTGATTAGTTTCATCTCCATAATCTTGTTCAAATCCGTTAGTGTAATTCAATTCGGCAAATTCTTTATTTCGATATTTCCCTCTTGTTGTATTGAAATAATTTACAGTTGAAGAAAGATTAGCATACGTTCGACACAAATCCCAAAGGTTACTTTCGGCACCACCAAGAATTAAAGATAATCCGTAATGATCAGGTCGTTTATTAATGTTTTTCAATTGGAATTTTTGAAGTAATTCATAAAAATTATTGACGCCATGTTCCTGCAACATCAAAACCGCTGGAATATTCAACGAACGTGATAATGCTCGTTGTGCCGGAACTGCACCGTCAAAAGTCAGATTAAAATTCTGCGGTGCATAACCCGAAATTTGAGTAGGAATATCAGCAACTAAAGTGTTTGGAAGAAGTTCTCCCGAATCTAACATCGACGCATAAAGTAAAGGTTTCAAAATACTTCCTGTGCTTCGTGGTGCCGAAATAATATCAACATCTTTATCGTGATCTTTATCGGTTGGAGCATTTCCAACATAACTAATTACATTGCGATTTTGAATATCAATGACCATTATTGCCAAGTTGTGAACTTCATTTTGTTTGTATTGATTGTAATAATATGCAGCAATTTGATTCACACGATTTTGCAACGAAATATCAACCGTGGTTTTGATGCGTTTTCCTTCGTCAGATTTTGCAACTCGTTGTAATAAATGAGGTGCAATCTGCGGAACATTATAAGGTTTTTGAGGCAACGGTTCTTCAATTGACAATTGATACGTCATTTTATCAATGATGTTTTCGTTGTATAATTTCAACAAAAGTGTATTGCGTTTTTTGAGTAATTTCTGTTGATTTTTACCCGGATAAATCAAACTTGGAGCATTAGGTAAAACTGCCAAAGTAGCTGTTTCTGCCCAAGACAATTGATGTGATTGCACACCAAAATAACGCCAAGAAGCCATTTCGAGTCCAACAACATTTCCGCCGTAAGGTGCATGTGCCGCGTATAATTCTAAAATTTTTTCTTTAGAATGACGAAATTCCAATCGTGTGGCAAGAATGATTTCAATAACTTTTTCAAAGTAAGTACGTTTTTTATTTTTACGAGACAAACGAATCACTTGTTGTGTTAAAGTACTTCCGCCACGAACAACTTTTCCTGCGCTTTGATTTTGTTGAATAGCTTTCACCATCGCCACTGGATTAAAACCCCAATGGTAATTGAAATGTTCGTCTTCAAAATAGACAATACATTTTTTAAATTTATCAGGAATACTATCTTTTGAAGGAAAACGCCATTGTCCATCGCGAGCAATTTTGGCAGCTAATAATTCGCCATCACTACTTTCGATTACTGTGGAATAAGGTTCTTCAAAAAGTGTTCGCGGCAAAGAAAAATAGTAAACCACAAGAAGAATAAATGCAATAACAGATTTCTTTTTGTTGGCTTTTATATATTTTAAAATGCGTTGAAGAAACGCTTGGAGTTTTTGTTTCATTGTAATTATTTTAACCACAAAGGGCACAAAGTGGGCACAAAGTTCGCTAAGATTTTTTTCTTGTTCTCTTTATGGTTAGTCTTATATTAACACTAGGTTCACAAAGTAGGCACCAAGTTCACTAAGATATTTTCCTTGTGTTCTTTGTGCCTACTTTGTGTGCTTAGTGGTTAGTTTTACTTCACCACTTCAACCCATTGACCTTTAGTTCGAGCCAAGAATTCATTGTCATACATCGCTTCACATTGTAATCCTGGTAAATAATATTTACCTAAATACGAAGCATTTAATAAGATTTTGAACGTTCTTGTTTCGCCACCACGAAGACCGAAATAATAATTAGCTCTATCATCGCGAATGTCTATATAATCAGCAACATTGGATGTTGATTCACCAAATTCAGTGTATCTTGTATTTACAATTTCGAATCCAGAAGGTAGAATTTGCGAAAGCGCAATGTTATCTACTCGTTCATTTTTACGATTGGTTAGCGTAACCTCTGCAATGAATTCAGTTCCTTGAGCTATTTTGGTTACTGAGATTGCTTTTCCTTTTCGGTCTTTGAAAACTACATTTGCTGATAAGTTGTTTTGAACTACATTTTCTTTTCCAACAGGAAGAATTCCGCTGTTCAAGACACGAACGAATATCGTATTATTCTTGTTGTTCTTAATAGTAACAGAGTTAGTTCCTGAAACTAAAGCTAAATTTCGTTGAGCTACCGTTTTATTGGTGTTAATTACAACCGATTTTCCGCCATTAGTATATTGAACAGAAACGCCTTTACTACCATTACTTTGTGCAAATTTTGACATTGCGTATAATCCGTAAGCTGTTGTTTGTGTGCTCATCCATTCATTACTTGAAAGATTTTTAGCCAATTTGGTTGCCATTGCAAAAGCTTTTTGTTTTTGACCTAACAACACTAAAGTTTCTAAAGCCATCGCACGATTTCTTTCGTTTGAACCATAATAATAGTAGTAACCGTCTTCGTTTTGTTCGTCAATCATTGATTTGCTCAACAAGGCTAAACCTGCCGAGTTTTGTTTGATAATAGCATAAGTTGCAGCCAAACGCAATTTACTTTCGTTAGAAATTCCAACCGTTTCACGAAGTCTGTTCATCGAAGCTAAATCGGCCGAACCTGCAATAGCTAAGGTGTAAAGACGATACGCTTGTGCAAAATCGTTACCATATTGTTTTTCAAAACGCCATTGTTTTGCCATTTTTTTCTGGTAAGAAATCCATTTATTTTTGAAAGAAATTGGTAAAACATAGCCTTTTTTCTCTGCTTCAATTAAGAAATGTCCTGCGTAAGAAGTTCCCCAATCGTCTGCTTCGGCATTTCCTGGCCAATAAGCAAATCCGCCATTTGCCACTTGGAAATTTCCTAATTTTTGAATTCCTGCAGTTACATTTTTCTGAATTCGTTGTTTGTAAGTCGCGTCTAAATCCATCACATCATTCAAATACAATTGTGGAAAAACAGACGATGTAGTTTGTTCCACACAACCATGTGGATATTGAATCAAATAATCCAATCTTCGGCTGAAATCAACCGTTGGAACCGATGAAACTTCCATTTTAGATTTATTGCTTCCGGTTACTCCAAATAAATCCCAAGATATTTTTTTAGAACTATTGGGTTCAATAATAATATCAGTGTATGTTGTGGTTATTGGATTTGGATTCATCACATCAATTTCAACATCATAAGTAGATTTCTCTTTTCCTGATGTGGCGATGATTTGCACTTTTCCAATTCCTGTAATATTTCCAACACTTAAATTGAAATACGCCATTTTTTCGTCTGGCTCTGTGAATTTTACAATTTGACTTGCTTTTCCAAGAACTCTAACAGCATTATTTGTTTTAATTTGAAGTGTTACATTTTTGATATTTTTCTCTGTTGCAAAAAGTGTCACAGGAATCGTAACATTTTCTGAAGGAGAAATTTTTCGTGGCAACGAAGCCAAAACCATCAACGGACTTTTTACTTGTGTAGCTTTTTCAGCCATTCCGTATGCACTATTTTCTTTATTGGCAGCCACAACCATCGTACGAACCGAACCAATGTATTTTGGAAGTTTAATTTGATGCGTTTTAGAATCACCTTTTCCTAATTCAAAGGGTCCGAAATACATCACAACCGGTTTGAAACGATTCGCTTTTTTAGCTTTTCCGCCACCTAAATCGGCATCACCACCAATGGCGAAAACCTGATTTACTTTTCCGCCATAAGCACCAATTACATCGTCATAAATATCCCAAGTTCTAACGCCTAATGCTTCACGAGTGTAGAAATTATCCCAAGCATTTGGAGTTTTGAAACGAGTTAAATCCAACAAACCTTCATCAACAACAGCAATGGTATAAGTCATTGATTTTCCTTGTTTTTCAGATACTTTTACATTCACTGTTTGCTCAGGACGAAGTACATCTGGCATTGAAATTTGAGGTTCCAAAACCGTGTTTTTATCGACAACTTCAATTGGAACAATTCCGTACATTCTTATTGGAGAATCGTTTTTGGTAGACGCGTGTGGTTGTAATAAAGTTACATTGATGTACACATTTGGCGCCATTTCACCTGTAATTGGTAATTCCACCGAAGTTTCACCTTTTTTGGTTTTTGCCCAAAGTGTTTTCACGACTTTAGTTCCGTTTTCTACAGAAATTAAAGCTCTTCCACCTTCGCTTGATGGGAAGAATATTTTAGCAGTTTCACCAACGGCATATTTCTCTTTATCGGTTGAAAAACGTAACATTGTCGCAGCTTTTCCATCTTCATTTTTAGAACGAGCTGACCAATATGGCGAGTCAATATAAACTCTTGTTCCTGTCGCGTGACCATCATTTGGATCGGAAACACGAATTAAATAATTACCCCAATCATTTTCTGGAACAACAAATGAAACACTTGCTTTTCCTGAATAATCGGTAGAAACTCTAAAGTTTTTATAAGCAATTGTAGAAGTTGACGAACTATAATTCGACAAATTATCATTGGAAGCATCCCACCACCAACGTGATTCTAATTTGTAAACACGAACATCTAAATTCTGAACTGATTTTGGTTTTCCGTTTTCTGAAACGGCTACAATATCAAATCGGTTGGCTTTTCCTGTTTCTAATAAACCATATTTGTTCGGTTCAGGAGCTTTTACACCAATATAGGTTTGGTATGGAGAATACGTAGTCGAAGCCACATCGGTAGAAACATCGCCACCTTGTTCGTAAACTTTTGTTATGAAAGCTGCTTTCAACATTCCTGGCGCTTGACCTTGCAATGTTGGTTTTATCGGAATGGATGCACGACCATTTCCATCAACTTTTCCTGAAAAAATGTTGATTTCTTCGGTTGAAAAACTTCTTGTTGGATCATCAAAAACATATTTGTCAAATCCTTTGAACGTTGTAACTTGTTGCGAGAATTTGGCTTGAACTTCGGTTTTTAAATCTTTTGCAACAGCACCGTGAAGCCAAAGTACTTGAATGTTATTGACATTGTTTTTGCTTGTAGAAAGCACAGCATCATTGAAACTATTTTTGATTTTTAAACGATTAGGTTTAATGGTTTCAATTTTCAAACTTTTGTAAAAACGAGCGCCACCAACACTTACAACAGCTTCCCAATTTCCTGTAGGCGCACTTGATTGCGTTGGAACTATGAATTTATAATGACTGAAAGCCGTTCCTTTTTGAACCGATTGATAAACCGTTTTTCCGCTTGGATCGTTTACTCTAATTTTTATCGGATGATTTTCAGGTAATTTATTGGCATTATCATTTAAAATGAATGACAAATACAAAGTATCGCCTGGACGCCAAACGCCACGTTCACCATATAAATATCCTTTTAAACCTTTTTGCAAAGTCTCGCCTGAAACATCAAAATCACTTACAGATAAAGACAATTCATCGTCCAATTTCACGTAAGTACTTTGGTCGCCTTTGGTAACAATAGCGAAATAGGCAATTTTTTCTAATTGAAATGAAGCCATTCCATCGCCATCAGTACTTGAATCGGCAATTTTTTGTTGTTGGTAATTGTATAAAGTTACCGTTGCACCAGAAACTGGATCAGTAGAAACGATATCGCTAACGGCAATAACTACCGATTTATCTGTTCCACGTTTAGCAATTACACCTAAATCGGTTGCTAAAATATTGGTTCCAATGGTTGTATTGTTGTAATAATAATAGTCGGTGCAAGGATCAAGACTTTCTCTATAATCATAATCTTCTTCGTAGTAATAATAATCGTAATTGTTGCCGCTATAATTGACGTCGTCTTCATTTTCTTCTTCCGAATCGTCGTTTTCTTCTTCGTTATTAGGCGTTTCATTTCCGCATTTGTAAAGCGAATATTTCTTTTTGAATGAAAATTCCACACGATAAATCGCACCTGGTTCTGGAGTTACAATTTTGGATATATCTAAAGCATAGGTATTCCATTTGGTATAATCGAGAAGGTTGTTTTGTTTTAATTCTATGGTTTTTTTGGCGACTGATTGTCCAACTTGTTTTAAATTTCGAGTTCCGTTAAGTTCATTATTTTGCAAGAATTGCATGATGTTGTTTTTGTAAATTTTATACACTTTTACATCAACAGCATTCAAATTGGCAGCTTGAAAATTAATTTTTAAATTATTAGAACTTGGTAAAATCGTTCCGCTTTTTAGTAATCGAACGGCTGGTTTTATTTGTTCAAATTGTAATTTTTCAGAATAATTTTGCTTCATTTTGTAGCCATATTCGTTTTCAATTCCTTGAAAAACTTCGACTAATTTTGTTCCAGCAAAGGATTGAATATTGGATTCTTCTTCAACGGCTTCAACAACTGGTTCTACATAAGCAACAGCTGAATCGACAGCAACAGCAGCTGTGTCAACGGCAGCAGCAGCTTCAACTACAACAGCGGCAGAATCAACAACAGCAGTTACACTTTCAGTAATAGTTTCTGCAGAATTTCCTTTATCTACCTCTGAATTTTTTGCTTCATTACTAAAAAACACTTTCAAAACGTTGCCCATTGTAGCAAATTTTAAATTGTTAGTATTTTCTATGGCAATTAATCCTTTAAAATCTTGATCTCTTTTCAATGGATCAGAGAAGTTTATTAGTAAAGATTGGTTGTTTTCGTCACCAATTTTAATATCTAAAACTTTGAATTGATTTTTACCTGGAATTGGATATTTCACTTCACCTTCTTGCTCAATATCAGCATCATCGCCATCCCAAGCAATGGTTATTTCACTGTCGTCATCAAAACGTTTTATTTTGTCAACTGTAAATTTGAATTCGGTTGAAGTGCTAGTAGCTTTGTCGAAAATAATTTTTAAATCATCACCATTTTGAGTAGCTTTTAACAGTTTTTGAGCGTCTTCAAAGGATAGATTGTCAGCAGTTTTAATAGTTCCGTTTAGATAATAAGTATCTCTATCATAGGATTGTAGGTCTAAAGTATTAACAATAAAATCTTGTTTAATGGTTTTTATCGAAAACTTAAAATCCTCCAGTTCTTTAGGAGTTTTGTCGTTAATTTGTGAAAGATGAAGTGTAATTTGATACAACGTATTTTGTTCCAATTTGTCTTTTGGAATAAAAGCAATAGTATTGTTAGAAAGTGCCACGACTTTTCCTGAAACACTTGGAGAAATGTCGAATAAATCTTCGTCTAATTCTTGGTTGGGTTTCCAATCACTTTTATTGAATGCTAATTGCACCCGAATATCTGAACTGACCGATACAAAACCTGAAGAAAAACTCGATATATAATCCTTGTATAACGAGAAGTCGGAATCAAAATCGGCAGCCGATTTTTTAGAACAAGAGTGCAATACAAAGATTGCAAGAAACAAACCGATTAACTTACTGGTTTTCATAAAAGTAATGGAATTATTGATTAGAACTTTTTTTCTTGAAAAGCTGTTTTTTAACACTTTCAATTATTGCTATAACAGAAATAAATTTTAAATATTGTAGTAAAAGTAAAATAAATTTTTGGACTATTTTTCTTGTAAAAAAAGTAATTTTTCTACTTTCTTTTTTCTGCAAAAAAACGTTTCATCAAGTCGCCACATTCTTGAGCTAAAACACCTTGATTTACTTGAGTTTTTGGATGTAATTTTGTTCCTAAAGTTAGAAAACCACGTTGTTCATCGCGAGCACCAAAAACAATTTTAGAAATTTGACTCCAATACAAAGCACCAGCGCACATTTGACAAGGTTCGAGCGTTACGTATAAAGTACAATCTTTCAAGTATTTTCCGCCAAGGAAATTTGCAGCAGCAGTTATGGATTGCATTTCGGCATGAGCCGTGACATCGTTTAATAATTCGGTTAAATTATGACTTCGGGCAATAACTTTGTTATCAATTACAATGATTGCGCCAACTGGAATTTCGCCTTTTTCAAAAGCGGTTTCGGCTTCTTGCAAAGCTTTTTTCATGAAGTATTCGTCGGTGAAAATGTTTTCCATAGAACAAAAATAGGAATTCAATTCGTACATTTGCTACATGTCAGAAAATTTACTTCAAAACATCAATAATCCATCTGATTTGAAAAAATTAGAACCTTCGCAATTGCCTCAATTGGCTAAAGAGTTGCGTGATTTTATTATTGATGTGGTTTCTGTAAAAGAAGGTCATCTTGGCGCAAGTCTTGGTGTGATTGAACTGACAATTGCTTTACATTATGTTTTTGATACACCCAATGATTTATTGGTTTGGGATGTTGGTCATCAAGCGTATGGACATAAAATTCTAACGGAAAGAAAAGAAAATTTTCACACTAATCGTCAATTTGGTGGCATTTCTGGTTTTCCAAAACGCAGTGAAAGTGTTTATGATACTTTTGGTGTTGGACATTCATCAACTTCAATTTCTGCGGCTTTGGGAATGGCAATTGCTTCTCAATTGAAAGGTGAAGATAAACATCATATTGCTGTGATTGGTGATGCGTCAATTGCTAGCGGAATGGCATTTGAAGGATTAAATCACGCTGGAGTTACTGATGCGAATTTGTTAGTAATTTTGAATGATAATGCTATTGGAATTGACCCAAGTGTTGGTGCTTTGAAAAACTATTTGACATCGGTTAAAGAAGGAAAAAATCCGAAGCAGAATAATATGATTAAATCGTTGAATTTTGATTATTCTGGACCAATTGATGGACATGATTTTGATGCTTTAATTTCAGAATTGGAACGATTGAAAAAAGTAAAAGGACCAAAATTTCTACATATTATTACTACTAAAGGTAAAGGTTTACAGCAAGCCGAAGAAGACCAAGTAAAATATCATGCGCCAGGAAAATTTGATAAAAACACTGGTGAAATTCATCCGAAATCGGAAGAACATTTGCCTCCAAAATTTCAAGATGTTTTTGGTTGGACTTTAGTTGAATTAGCTACAAATAATCCAAAGATTATTGGAATTACACCTGCAATGCCAAGTGGAAGTTCGTTAAAATTCATGATGGATGCTTTTCCTGACAGAGCTTTTGATGTTGGAATTGCTGAACAACATGCGGTTACACTTGCTGCAGGAATGGCTACGCAAGGAATGGTGGTTTTTTGTAACATCTATTCTACTTTTTTGCAACGCGCTTATGATCAAGTGATTCATGATGTGGCTTTGCAGAATTTGCCTGTAATATTTTGTTTAGACAGAGCAGGATTAGTGGGTGAAGATGGTGCAACACATCACGGAGTTTTTGATTTAGCGTATTTGCGATGCATTCCGAATATGATTATTTATGCTCCAAAAGATGAAATTGATTTACGAAATATTTTATATACAGCTTCTTTAGGATTGAATCACCCGATTGCCATTCGTTATCCAAGAGGAAGAGGAAAATTTTCAAATTACGAATTAAAAATTACGGATTACGGATTTCAGAATATTGAAATGGGGAAGGCTCATTTGCTGAAAAGTGGTACTAAAATAGCCGTTTTATCAACTGGATTTATTGGTAATAATGTGAGTTTAGCTTTCGATAAAGTTTCAAATGCTAATGAAATTGCACATTATGATTTTGGATTTGTAAAACCATTAGACGAAACAATGTTGAATGAAATTTTCAATTCATTTGAAACCATAATTACTATTGAAGATAGCGTAATTAAAGGTGGATTTGGTTCTGCAATTATTGAATTTGCATCTGAAAATAATTATAAGAATGCTATTAAAACTCTTGGAATTCCAGATGATTTTATCGAACATGGAACGGTGGAAGAATTGCAACAAATCTGTAAAATTGACGTTAAAAGTTTAGAAACACTTTTTTCTACTATTTGATTTTACGATTTTTGCACAACTTTTAACTTTTTTATGTCATGAGATTCTTCTTCAAATCTTCTGTATTTTTACTTTTGCTACCTACACAAATCACTTTTTCTCAGGAAATTCAAACTAAGTTACCAGATACTATTTCTCATTGGGAAAAGAAGAATATAGTTGGTTTGGATATTAGTCAAATTGCTTTTATGAATTGGAATGCTGGAGGTAATAGTTCTGTTTCTGGTTTGTTGAAAGGTAATTTTGTTAGAAAATATACTACTGACAATGTTAGATGGGTTAATGAGATGATATTTAAGTATGGTGTAAATAAACAAGATGGTGTAGAACTTAGAAAAACGGATGATGCTTTTCAATTAAATTCTACTTTTGGATATAGACAAGACACTATTTCAAATTGGTATCATTCAGCTAAACTAAATTTTAACACACAGTTTACCAATGGATATTCTTATCCTAATACTGATAAAGCTATTTCAAAACCTTTTGCGCCTGCTTATATTTTTCTAGGAATTGGAGCTGAGTATTCCAATAAAGAAAAAAAGATTAATGTATATATTTCCCCATTAACTCAAAAAACGACTTTAGTTTTAGCTCAAGAATTGGCCGATCAAGGTGCTTTTGGAGTAAACAAAGCTATTTATGATGAAAATGGAAATCTGATTAATCAAGGCAAAAAATCTAGAACAGAACTAGGATTTTTAGTTACAAGCGGTTACAAAAAAGAAGTTTTTAAGAATATAGTTGTTGAAAACCGATTGAATTTATATTCAGATTATATAAACAAGTTTGGGAATGTTGATGTGGATTGGCAAATGCAATTTGATTTAGTTGTAAATAAGTATGTTAGAGCTAATATTGGAGCACATTTAATATATGATGATGACATTAAGGCAAAAGAGGAAATAAATAATATTCAAGTAACCGTTGGTCCAAAAGTTCAATTAAAACAAATGTTGGGAATAGGAATAATTTATAATTTTATATAAATAAAAAAGGCTTTCAAATTAATGAAAGCCTTTTTTTATTTATAACTATTATTTAGTTTTTAATAATTTTTTGAGTGAAGTTAACATTGTCACCATTCACTTTTAAAATGTACATTCCAGATTGTAAGTTGTTTAAGTTTAATGATTTCTCAGTATTGAAATCTTCATTTTTATATTCACTTACTATTCTACCATTGATATCAATAACCTGAATGTTTACTTTTCCAACGTAGTTGTTGATTCTTACATTAAGTAATCCATTTGTTGGATTTGGATAAATTCTGAATAATTCATTATTTTCAAAATAGTCAACGCTTAATGTACAGTTTGGACCAGGAGCAAATGCTGTAAAATCTTCAGTCTGATCATCACAATCTTGATTACTTCCTGCAGATGCATTTAATCCAACTCCTCTTCTTCTGAAAACTTCAGCAATCAAACAATAATCTTGACCACCAGTTGTTGCTTGATCTGCTGCAAATAAAGCATCTCTAGCTGAAATAACAGTTGGGCTACATGGTTGCAATTTAAGTCCATCAAGAACTAATCTCATTACTTTATTGTTACCACCTGTTCCAGTATATTTATTGTCATCATATCCATATTTTTGAATATAAGCCCAATTTAAATCCCAAAGAACTGTCGCCCAAAAATCACCATTTACATATCTATACGATGTGTCAGCAGGATCTGATGGTAGTGGAGAATTAGAATCAGCGTAAGTTAAAGGGTTTACCGACATATCAGTTGAATAAGGGTATGATCTTAAACCACTTCCAGTAGTTGGTTCACTTAATACGAAAGTTGCAAGTCCTTTTGGAGTAGCACCCACATCACCTGGTTTAATTTGCATCATCATAGCGAACCAATCAGACCAACCTTCTCCCATTTGGTCATAATTTTGAAGACAACTTGAGTTTAATCTACCACCAGCTAACCTAGTAGAAATACCATGACCAAATTCATGACTAATAATACCATTATCTAAGTCTCCATCAGAGTTTACGAAAGGTTGTTTTTGTAATTTTACTGTAACAGGACCACTTTGCATTTGTGCAATAATAGCTTCTCCAACTTCTTGTGTTACAAAAACAGCTGGTATAAGTATATTCGCATCAGCACCACTCATAGTGACAAGTTGATTAGCGACGTTATTTACAACAATTACTGCAATTGCACCTGCGTTCTGTGCATTAATTACTTTAGAAACAAAAGTACAATCTCCTCTTCTTAAAATTACAATTTTACCATTAAGTGCTGGTGCATTTGATGCCGGAGTACATGCAATAGATGTAGAAGGATCCGCATCTAAATATAATGCTAATTCAGTTTCAATTGAACCTGGAGCTGATGGAACTGGAACATTTCCTGGATCGAAACCATTATCAGCTGAATAATAATCTCCAGCTATTGAAGATGGTGATAGTACAAATAATGATTTTGGACCATAGTTCCATAAATACATTTGCATTCTTGGTTTTGAACCATCAACAGGCGTTGAAAAGTTTGCGTTATTTGAAGTTGGTGTTGCTGCTTGTGATCCATCTTGTGCGTCACCCCAAAGAGCATCTGCACCTGTACCGCCAGTTATATAGTTTGTTTGTTGAAAGTTTCCATTAGGTTCATTAAAACCATATTGATACCAAATATCATGAAGTATATTGGTCATGTAGAACAAGTTAGTTGTTGCAGCACTAATGTAAGTGTCTGCTGCAACATTTGTTCCTGGATAAGGGAAATCAAAATTTAATGCTGCACCACCATCTGGAGCGAAACCATTAGTAGCCGCATTGGTATTATGAGTTGTTGGGTTTGCACCTGTATAATCTGCTCTTGCCCAAGTATTGTTACCTCTTGTGTAAGTATATTTTAAACTTGCAGTGTTTCCAGCAATTGTATTTGTATCATGCCATCCTTTTGGAGATGCAGTTGCGTTTTCTGGATTTGTAACTAATTGTCTTGCAGTATGGTTTGGACTTTCAAAGTTGAAAGGAATAACTCTGTAAGAACCACCTTGTACTTGAAGAGGAGAAGCTAAACTTTCATCTTTAAATAAATTTTTGTAAAATGAAAAATCAGAAGAACCATGTTTGTGTCCTTTGTGGTTTTCAAAATTACATGAAATTACTAAGTCGTTTTTTTGAAGAATAGTTCCTGTAACAGCATCAACTCTCATGCTCCAAAGATGTTTGTAGTCTTGAGTGTAGAATGAATAATCCCAAGCCAATCTTAGAGTTTCACCCATTGGTTGATAAACAAGTTCAGCAGTAATAGGATCTTCTGTTAAGTTACCATTAGAAATTTTGAATTCATTATTGCTAATAGTTTCAATAATTTGGTTGTTTGAACTTGTTTGGTTTACAGATTCAAATCCTTTATTAAGTGCATTTAAAACAGATAATGTAGGTGAAGTTGTGTTAACTTTCTGCGCAACATTTGAAATAAACACTCCAGTAGAGTTGATTACTTCATCATTCTTCATCCAAATGTTTGAAACAGAATTAAAGATTTCAATTCCTTGATGTCTTTGTTTAATCCAATAAGTATCAATTTTTGTTGATTCTGAATTACCTGTACTTTCAATTGTCCAATCACTTATATCTTGTGATGTAAGATTAAATTTGGCTTTGTTTCTGTCTAAATAATTTTGAATTTTCACTCTGTTTTCTTGTGAAAAACTCAAAATTGTAAACAAAATCATCAATAGAGATGTAATTTTTTTCATAATTAAAGTTTGTAGTTTTTTTATAGGGTAACAAATCTAATTTAATTTTCATCTAAAAGCAACTATTTTGCTTGAAAATCATAATTTTAACAAATTTTATGCAGTAATTATTTTATTATATAACAATGCTTTGCCATCAGTTAACATCGAAATGAAATGACAAATGTGCAATAATCGTTCGTATAATGATACTTTTTCAATATGATGTTTTTCCGGTAAAATCTTTAATAATAGTTTATCATAATTGGTAGCTTTTCCCTCATAATTATTATTGTAAGCCGTTATGAATTTATCTAACAAATTATTAATCATCTGATAACCAGATAGTTCTTTCTCAATTACCTCACGACTTTGGTAGATATTTTTTACACTTAATTTGATAATATCATCAATTTGTGCTTTGTATTTACTTTTATCTGTTAATGCATATGGGAATTCACCTTTGAGAATTGCTTCTTCATTTTCTATAAATATACGAACGGCATCATTAATTAGATTTCCAATTGCCAAAGCACGCAAATAACTTATTCTGTCTTCTTTGGTAGTAAGCGTTTGATATTTATTGGTGTCAATGGTGTCTTTTACCAATTTAATTAAATATTCTAAAGCATAATCTTCAGATACTAATCCAAGATTTATTCCGTCCTCAAAATCGATTATGGTATAACAAATATCATCTGCAGCTTCAACCAAATAGGCGAGCGGATGTCTTTCATAGCCAATATCATTTCCCGATTTATTTGAAATTAATCCTAATTCATCGGCTACTTCTTTGAAGAATTCTTTGTCAGTTTGAAAGAAACCATATTTTTTATCGGCAATATTCGAAGTTGGTTTTTTAGGCAAACTTTCTTTCGGATATTTCATAAAAGCTCCTAAAACTGCGTAAGTCAATCGGATGCTTCCTTCTATTCCTGGTCGTGAACTCGTTAAAACTGAGAATCCATTAGCATTTCCTTCAAAATCTATTAAATCTTGCCATTCTTTATCGGTAAGTTGTTCTTTAAATTTTTGACCTTTTCCGATAGAAAAATATTCTCCAATGGCTTTTTCACCAGAATGCCCGAAAGGTGGATTTCCGATATCATGTGCCAAGGATGCTGCAGCTACAATGGCTCCAAAATCATTCGCTTGATAACCGTGAATTTCTTGTAAATGAGGATATTTTTCAATGATTTTTTTCCCAACTAATCGTCCTATTGAACGTCCAACTACTGAAACTTCTAAACTGTGTGTCAAGCGTGTATGAACGAAATCAGTTTTCGAAAGCGGAATGACTTGCGTTTTATCTTGCAAACTCCTAAAAGCTGACGAAAAAATAATTCTATCGTAGTCAACTTCAAAGCCCAAACGTGTGTCGTCTTGCTCTATTCGTAGTCGTTTTCCTTTGTCGCCTTGACGTTTTAAAGATAAAAGTTGTTCCCAGTTCATCATATAATATTAGTTATTTGATTTTAGATATTTTTTTTCATGCAAATGCTATTTTCAACGCCTTGATATTGCCCAAAGTTTTCAATGACTTTATATCCTAATTTTTGATATAAATAGATAGCATCTTTTTGTAAATGACCTGTTTCTAATAAAGCAGTTTTATAATTTTCTTCTTTAGCCCAAGTTTCTAATTCTGTTAAAATTTTGGTTGCAATTCCTTTTCCGCGATGATCAGGTAATGTAAACATTCGTTTCATTTCAGCCGTTTCCGCATCATATTCTTTATAAGCACCAATTGCAATTGGAATTTCATTTTCATAGACAATCAAGGCATTTTTCAATAAACTTGATTTATTAAATTGCGAATAAAAGGCATGATCTTCACCATCTAAAACTGCTAAATAGGCATCCAATTGAACTACAAGTTTTTCAAAATCGTGATTATCAGAGGTTGTTCTTTTGATGGTAAGCATTGCAATTATTTTTTATCGTTTGCCAAAAAGAAATGGCGCGATTTCTTTGGATATTGATTGTAACTTTTATCACTCGGATTAGCAATTACCGATTTGATATTGATTTCGTCACCCAATTTAAAATCCTTAACAACCATTTGATAATCTAATAAATATTCGCCACAGAAATAGTTTCCGTTTTCGTCTTTTTCTATAATTCCTGTGTAAACTCCTTTTTCTTTTGACATGGTATTTTTATTTGATTTCAAAGATAATTAAAAAACAAAACAGCCATCGAGTTGATGACTGTTTAAGATGATTAATTATAATTATTTTTTATATTTAGCTATAATTTCTTTAATTACTTCGCTAGTTAACTCGTAACCTTTTTGTTGAGGCCAACCTTCCCATCTGACAATTCCATCAGGATCGATTAATACACAATGAGGAATTCCTTTTACTACATAACTATTGTTTAATCTTTTGCTAGTGTCAATTGCACTATAGTATTCAATTTTTGGGTTAATTTGAGTTAAAACTTTTTCTTTAGTTTCATCACTTATTCCTATTACGATTAAATCTTTTTCAAATTCTTTTTGAAATGAATTTAGTTCAGGAATTGCTCTTTTACAAGGTCCACACCAAGTTGCCCAAAAATCTATTAATATAAATTTTCCTTTCATTTCTGGTTCCTCAGAAATCCATTCTTCCACAACAAAAGTAGGTGCTTCTTTGTCTTGAAATGATTTTGCCCAAAGTCTTTTTTCTTGAGCTTCTGAAACCAGAGCAAATAATAAGAAAAGTATAAATGCGATTTTTTTCATTAATTTATTTTTTATGAACCACACATTTCACATTCATCTGGACCAGCATTTTTAGCCATTTCAATCATTGCTCTGTATTCTTCGGCTGTCATTTCAACAGGTTCGTTTAAAACTGCAATTGGTTGTAATGGTTCAGTTATAGCATTTATTTCTACTGCAGGTTGCTCTTGAACTTCAATTGGTTCTGCTTTTTTGTCATTATTTAAAGTAAATTTGATGGCATCAACCGCAGCTTTTGTTCTCAAGTAATACATTCCAGTTTTTAAACCTGATTTCCAAGCATAGAAATGCATCGAAGTTAATTTAGCATAATTAGCATCTTGCATAAACAAGTTCAACGATTGCGATTGGTCAATAAAGTAACCTCTTTGACGGCTCATATCGATGATGTCTTTCATAGACATTTCCCAAACGGTTTTGTAAAGTTCTTTCAAATCTTGTGGTACCGATTCGATATTTTGAACCGAACCATTGTGACGCATAATTTCTTGCTTCAAGGTTTCGTTCCACAATCCTCTTTCTACTAAATCGTTTAGTAAATGTTTGTTTACCACAATAAATTCTCCAGAAAGCACTCTTCTTGTATAAATATTAGAAGTGTATGGTTCAAAAGCTTCATTATTTCCAAGAATTTGTGATGTTGAAGCTGTTGGCATTGGCGCTACTAATAATGAGTTTCTTACGCCATTTGCTAAAACTTCTTTTCTTAACTCAGCCCAGTTCCATCTTCCAGAAAGTTCTTCGTCTTTAATATTCCATAAATTATGTTGGAATTCACCTTTAGAAATCGGTGAACCTTCATAAGAAGAATAAGGTCCTTCTTCTTTGGACATTTCCATAGATGCAGTAACAGCAGCAAAGTACAATGTTTCAAATATATCTTGATTCAATTGTTTTGCTTCGTCGCTTGTAAAAGGCATTCTCAACATGATAAAAGTATCTGCCAAACCTTGAACACCAAGACCAACAGGACGATGACGCATGTTAGAGTTTTCAGCTTCTTTTACAGGATAGTAATTTCTATCGATAACTTTATTTAAATTTCTTGTTACGCGTTTTGTTACATTGAAAAGTAATTCGTGATTGAATTTTTCGTTTTCAACAAACATTGGTAATGATATTGAAGCCAAATTACAAACTGCAACTTCATCTGCAGATGTGTATTCCATGATTTCAGTACACAAGTTAGATGAACGAATAGTTCCCAAATTCTTTTGGTTCGATTTTCTGTTCGCCGCATCTTTGTACAACATATATGGTGTTCCAGTTTCAATTTGTGATTCTAGGATTTTTTCCCAAAGTTCACGCGCTTTTACTGTTTTTCTTCCTTTTCCTTGTGCTTCATACGAAGTATATAATGCTTCAAATTCATCACCATAAACATTGTCTAATCCTGGACATTCGTTTGGACACATTAAGGTCCAAGTTGAATCTGCTTCAACACGTTTCATGAACAAATCAGATGTCCACATTGCGAAGAATAAATCTCTTGCACGCATTTCTTCTTTTCCTGTATTTTTTTTCAAATCCAAGAAATCAAAAATATCAGCATGCCAAGTTTCTAAATAAATAGCAAAACTTCCTTTACGTTTTCCACCACCTTGATCTACATAACGAGCAGTATCATTGAAAACTCTCAACATCGGAAC